>Ga0209700_100080_pt1 | contig 132223 bp, 58 predicted proteins | sample SiratroredBW_FD_187528 | JGI IMG/M metagenome (GOLD analysis project Ga0209700, IMG submission 187528) | Root nodule microbial communities of legume samples collected from California, USA - Siratro red BW (SPAdes) (version 2) | ecosystem: Host-associated > Plants > Roots > Nodule | place: USA...
ATATATATATATAGAAAAAATATATATATATATATATATATATATATATATATATATATATATATATATATATATATATGTGGTGAGTGATACTGATGAATAAAAGATAATATAATAATAATTAACCATTTGAGGTTCTAGGGATGGCATGCACTTGTACACATGACACATGCATGCATCTTTCTACTGCTTTTTTTTTCAATTCAATGCTTCACTGTCCATTAAGTAATTAAAATTCCTTACAGCTAGGTGTCTTATAATTTAATTTTATTGGATTGCAAAACAAGTACACAACCTACAAAATCTTTTGCACAAGGGATTTAAATATGATGTTATTTTTTCTTTGCCCTCACTGATTCAGTCTCACCTTTTATTTGAGGAGGCAAGCCACTCATTACTGATATGTGAGAGGGCATATCAGCTTTTGATGGATGATTATTATAAAAGTGTTTCTAAAACCAACTTTTGATTTCCCATTTCTGCTGTCTCTCCTTTTCTAGTATGTATTGAGTATGCTATTTCTACTTGAGGAAGCCAAAAAAAAAAAAATCAAAATGAATAAATTTAAGAAAAAAATCATAAATGAGTAATTAGAAAAATAAAAGGAAGGCACAAAAGAAACTGATTCCAATCTCTTAATAACTTACTCGAGCTAAAAAAATTAAAATAAATTGTTAGACGTAATTTTATAAAACTTAAAAAAATACTGGTGTAAAGTCGTTTTCACTGGAATATATTTCATCAAATAATATTTTAAAATTTTCAATTCTTAAAATTATTGGAAAATCTGCATAGAATTATTCTCTTCTGTATATTTCTTTTCAATTCATAATTTTTATTCACTTTATTTTCCTTCTTATCCACTCTTCAACCTTTCTGTTCACACTACACCAGAATGGAATGAACATTAGTGTTTTTCCATCTGAACACTATCACATAAGAAAAAGTTAAGATTCAGGTTGTTCATTATTTTAATTTCAAATACTATATTTATCTCTAATGTATATGTCATGTCTTTCTTTTGTAAATTTATGATTTCTATTCTCTATTTTCATCTTCTAGTGACAGATTGACGGTAAAAAAATTTACTCTACCAACAAAGTTTAAATTGGAACTGATTGAAGTTTCAGATATGCATCTGTTCTTATATATAGTTGTGTTTGCACTCCATTAATTCTTGGAGTTGATGGCTTGTGGGCCACCATAACAACATCTAGAACTTGAAAAGAAGCATCTGGTTCTATAATAATGCCAATTTCAAACGTTTTGATGATCAACTAATGTGATATACACAGTATGATATATAAAGTATTACTGTGGAATTGTTTTGGTTTGCACTTGCAGTAGCTTAGAAAAAGTGAAGAAGAACTGAGATGGCGCGTCCACCGTTCATTTGATGAAAAAGGGAACACTACACATAACATAACTGTGATGTCATCTTCCTCCTTCACCTTCGATGTGACTGCTGAATATGGTATATCATACAATAATTATTAATCAATGGATATACCATGACCACATAACCATATTCTCTATTGCTCTTCGTTCGTGGATACCACGTATTATTAAACATTAAAAACAAATCTAATTCCAAATTTGGACTTCAACAGTGGTGATTGATATCTATGATGCTCTCAATCTATGCTTCAAATTCTGGGCTGATTCGACCCTAGACGAATATGTGCTTCTGGGGTTGTACTTGAAGAAAGAAAGATTTGTATTAATAAAAAAACAAAAAAAAAACTGGTAGTGTGAAGAAAATGTTTATGAAGTTTTTGAAGGGCTTCCACCATGATGAGGAATATTTTGGTGAGTCTGAAAGATAAAGTAGGAAAAGTTTCCATGACCACAAAACATAATTCATAAGCTTCTCTGCTTTTGGCCACACTTCTGAAGTGACTATATAACTTAATTAGCTAATTAGGGTTGTTAGAGATGTTCGTCTGTGATTCTGAACAAAGATTCCTATTGGGCTTACAGAGGAAGTGATTTGTGATTACCCACCGTTTTGCTGATTAAAAGTCATATCCTCAGATTTTTTGTTTTAATTATGTCAAGGTTTTTTACTGACATCTTCTTATACATTCTTTATAACATTCACATTTTTGTATTTTTTTCATTTCCAGCTAATTTAATGTAACCTGTTGCAAAAATAATTTTGTATTTTTATAACTTAAGATCTTAAATTTGAAATATTTTTTCATATTACGTTAGCATCATTCAATAAGAGTTTCATATAAAATTTAAGGCCTGGTTATAACTCTAAGTTAAAAACGTTCTAACAATTAATAAAGAATTTTTTAACTGTTTTTTTATACAATTTTTTTCTTTTATTATATTTTAAACTCACAACATATTGGTTTTTGGTAACTAATCATATCTTATATATTCCATTATCACGTAGCACTTAAAAAAAAACAAAATATTTTCTCATAACTAATACACTGCTAATGCACGAACTAATTTGAAGAGTAACTACAAACGTAATAAATAGTAAAAAAAATGTTAAGAATTAATTAGTAACAGAAGAGTAGTACAGGTAGTCAGTCACATCCTAATTGAATTTACTACTTTATATTTTATAATAATATTTTATTTTAAAAAAATTTAAAGTAAAAATGAATATAAATATTAAATATTTTAATTCATTAAAATAAGATAACATGTAAAAAAAGGTTTATATACATTCAGGACAATGCGACGTCAATGTCTGTATTTTTGTTCATCATCAATAATATTATTATCTTTTAAAACAAATGCAGAAATCCAATTTTTCTTCAAATGAGTCTACCTTTCTCCAATAGTTTAATTATAATTTCAAAATAACTAATTTTATTAATTTGTTTTTTAAACTGGTTTGGTTTAAGGATCAGCTCAAAAAAAAATTCTAAAAAATTAGATCAAGTAAAGAAGTGTGATATAAATCAAAGTGATCTATTTCTAGTCCAGACTATTTAGCTTCTCATCAAAATGAACTTAAATCCACCCAATTCATAGACTCATAAGTTATATTTTTTTTTATAAACTAATAAATGATATTTTAAAAGATGATAACGTTATTTATAAGAATAGACATATATTATAATTTATATATCAAATTATTTATGTGAAATTAAAATTAATTACATATTTAATTTCTTATTTTTGTAAAACTGATCACAGAAAAACTATTGACTCATGATAAGATTGAGCGAATCTACTCATAATCTAGAAATCAATATGCAACAAAAAATTATTAAATAGTTGAGTCTGGTCCAACAGCTCTAATGTATTTTATGAAATTATTTTTATATTCAAGAATCCCCGCTCATCGAACCTATACCAACCCAATTCTCACTTGTGAAATACACCTCAAGTCCAAGGTCGAGTTATGAGATAAAAGTGAGGATTTATCTTTGTAATTAATTCTTCTTAATTAAGGTAATGAGGATGTGAGTTCGTGTTTAGAACTAAAGATCACAAATGAACTCATTTTTGTGTTTATTGTTTAAATTTATTTTGATTTTGACAAGAATTTTCTAGTATTATATAAATGTGGATAATATTCAATTTTTTTTTATTGAGTACATGGAATATGTATCTATATATCTACTTTACTTTTGTGTAGACACCATATTTACTTTTTTTTTTCCACATATCAGTTATTGTTTTAAATTATTAAAATATTTTTAATTTATTAATTAATCTAAAAATTTACGTTAATTTTTCTTTGGTCATTAATTTAGTAACTTATTTTTTTAAAATATTTGACTAATTTTACTTTTTTATATAATTATTTGATATTTATTTAATTGTTATTTTATATTCTCGTTTGATATTTATATAATTATAATTTTTTATTGATATTTAAGTTTTGAAAAAAAAATTAAGATGCACATTAAATACATATATTATTTTTTTATTTTGATTTTATTTATTTTTTAAATATTTAATTAATATTTGAAGTAATAAGAAAGCGTGCATGATAATATACCTATCTCGACGAAATGCAGATGAGATAAAAAAAATGAGAATAAAATATTCAAATTCACTTATCGCACCTCGTTATCATCCTATTTAGAATGATTTATTCATTGTCTTATACAATACTCATATTATAATCTCAAAAATCTTGAGATAATATTATTAAGATTAATTACTACATTTAAAATATTATTCACTTTACAATTTGAAACTTTATCATGATTTTACCATTAAAAAGATATCTAAAAAATGTTAAAAAATAAATATATATATTTAAAATTTTTTTTTACTTCGATTCCTGGATGATCTTCACGTCAGACTAGAACAAAAAGGAGAATAACAATTTTGTTAACATTCAATATGTTCAGTTTCTAAAATAAGAAAGACTAGTTTGCTGGAATTTTTTGAATCATACACTTCTGAAGTGTGATGCTTTACAAAGTTTTTTTATTTGATTGTGGTTTGACATAAATACTGAATATGAATATCTCTTTTTATTAGTTGCAAGTGTTAATGATGGGACATTGATTGGTTGTGACTATTCCAGCAATGGTCACATAGGAAGGCTTTGGTTGGAGAGCTAAACGATGTGGGACACTTGTTGTCACGAGGGAACTCTTTACTCTGCACTTTGCACAACAAAATTACAACCGCTTATATCATTTATAAAGTCATGCATGTCATTATTCTTTTCTAAACTCCATCTTGTGGCTTGCATTTATACACCAACATGTAGATTCACCATTTTCGAGATTCAATATATGCACCAATTAACAAATAAATAATTTTCACACCTACCAACAAAAATAAAAGCTTAAATTTTTAAGATATAAATAATAAATTTATAATTTATTTAATCATGTTATGGTATTAAAATAAAATGAACTTTTCGCAAAGAATAAGCTTGCGTTAAAAACTTTCGTGACCCTAACCCTAATTTCACCAAAAGAATAACCATGCGGGCTTTATTTGTTTTTGGGTGATCCAAAAATGGGTGCACCCAGCAGTGTAGAACCCTAATATTGACTCGGGCCATTTCTTTTCACACTCCCATAGTTTCCTTATTCACCCACATGGGGTGGTTGAAAGACTAATATACCCTTAATGGAATGTATACTTTTTTTTTTTTTTCTCTTAACCACTCACTGAGCACTGCTGTTGCGGCTCTTCCTTCCTTTGCTTTATAATGTTTAAAATGTAGGGTTTAATATTTTTTTAATATTTTTTTTTTCAAATACTAAATATGTTGTGTAATTTAAAAAATCATTTTTGAAAAAAATAAAAGCTAGCTTTCAGATGGTAAAATCTGAAAATAAAAGTAATATTTTGGATTATATAATCTCAAAATTAATTTTAACTTTTAGACTATAAAATTTAAAATACTGCATTTATTTTTGAACAATCCAAAAATCATAAATATTTTTCGTATAAAATTGTATAATCTCCATAAAACTGTCAAATAAAACCACAAACTTACCTTTCTTCACTTCACCGTAACTATAAGTACCCGATATCTACTCTATATTTAGAACATCACTACCAAACATCACCATTAAAAACCATCACAAATATGAAGTGTGAGAAAACACTTGAATAAGTCACAACAACACAACACCAAAACCTACAATCTCCTCTATTGTCATATAATACCACAAGGACGAATTTGGAATTTAAAATTTATAGAAGTACATATGAAAATTATGGGGTAGAAAAATAAATGATCTTGATTAGCATGGTGTTTAAAGACAGCAAAATTAGTCCAAATGACAAAAAGAGTGTGCACAAGAGGATACTACTTGGGCTTGATTATGGCCCATCTCGGAATATCAAATTATTTGTTGTCACCTGTGACAAAACATTGAAAGGACTATTTACAAATTGCATCAGACAAGCACAACATTTATTAAGTGACCTTGTTACAATAAATATGCACCAAAAGAAAACTCCACACATATTGACATTAAAAAGGAAATAATACAAATAATAAATATGAGATGTTATGTTACAACAACCAGCCAAAAAAAACAACTTTTTTTTTTTTTTTTTACTCAAAAAGATGCATTGTGAAGTTAAATTCTTGTCAATCATGATATAATAGAATAAGAAATTATAAATTAAAATATAATAAAACAATATACACATAAAATAAAATAAAATGATATTATAATATAATACAAGTTATATTTAGATAATACACTTATTAAAATTATGTATAATATTTTAAAAATTGGATTTTAAAATTTATTTTTTTATATTTTTCTTTAAAAATATATTTATAATAAAAATATTATTTATAGTTTGATTAATATTATAATTTAAATTTAGATATAAATACTACACCTATATAGTAGAAGAGAACACTTGATCTACTAAATATAATCTAATTATCTTTTGACAAGAAAAACAACGAATTATTACAAAAGGACAAAAATGAACTCACATAAACATTTTTCATGGATATAATATTTTATGAATTGATATAAGATGTTATATTGGTAAAGTGAAATTTTTTTAAAATAAATTTATACAATATATTTTGTCAATATAACTGTTAAATTATGTAATATAATTTTAGTAACAGTGGTTCATAGACAATTCAGGCATTTAATCTAATAGTGCGGAATTACATATTTTAAACATTATATTAAATGTTAAATAAAATTGGAACAGTGAAAGAAAATGAAGAAAAAAATTGTGACTGATTTGAAGAGATTCATTGGTAGATTAGATTAGGATTATATGATAAAATTTAATATCTATAAAAAATTATTAAATTTGTCATCTTACTTTTGTACATGTTCATTGGTTAAACGAATTTGTATGTGATCTTATTTAATATAAGATATCCGAATTTAAAGAGAGGGTGTAAATTGTATAAGATTATATGATTGAATTTAAGCTTTAATTTGGGTTTGATATAGGATTAAAATGGACTACTATATATTAGAGGTATAAAGAAATAGAAAAGGATGTGAAATTATTACATAAAAAGTTCCAATAAAAATTTAAAGAAAAACAATAACTTTTGTCTTTTGCTTCTGCAAAAACAAAATTTTATATCATTCCTCAGAATCACATTCTTCTTTTATCTTTCTTCCTCACCTTTCAAAATTGTAGTTTGACTCTGCTTTACTCTTTATTTTTGGAGTGTTTCTTTTTCAATAAATACAATCTAGTTAGGAAGTATAGTGGAAAGAATGTTGAACTTTAAGTCAATTAAGAGGTTTGGTGTGCTTTGCTTCAGATTTATTCATCTTCTATCATATTTAAATAATTGAGCAAATAAATTAAAATTGCAAACATTGCACGTGATTATTGAGTAGGAAAGTTTACTTGTGATTTTGATGAAGTAAATCATTAAGTTATTGAATTTGCATGAAAACGAAAAGAAGATCCTTTTTTAAAGTTGAGTTAAGATCTTATGAAGATGTTATGTCTTATGGGATATATAGAACTATAATTATTCTAACTATACTTGAATTTTATTTTTTTTAATTGATATTATGAACGATTTATTGTTAAGATCTTGGAATACTAAGGTATTAATATAAGTATTTTAAGTTAATGATAAATTTTGGATTAATTTTATATCCGATATTTGTTTTTCATAAGACCTGACTTAGTTCATAGAGTTATGAATAACTTAGTGATGAAATATTTGTATTCAATCACGACCGAATCCTCAAAATTATGAAAAGTTCGATGATGATATTTGCATCACAAATTCTCTCACAGTGACGTAGTTGAGATAAAAAAAAAATGTGCAAAAGAAGCTTATTAATATAAATATTTGCATTATAAGCTATATCACCGAATTAACATAACAGTTGTAAATAAATATATTAACCTTCAATCATATATGAATTATCTTGATAGAATAACACAACTCTATATTTGTATTTAAATTCTACAAAATGTCATATAAGGGTTAGGAGATTTTTAGTATGAGATAAAAAAAATATGAAATATATATCTCTCTCTCATATATATATATATATAAAAGGTTGTATGAGATTAATTACCGATATTTATTTGGGAATTAAATTGAATTTTTTAATATAAAATTGAACAAAAGCTAAAAGGTTGTAAAAATATTGATTCCAGGGACGTTTGATTTTATGAGAAAAGAAGTAAGAATTTAATTATTTATTATTTTTTGTTATTTTACTCTATCATGTATCAATATAATTATTTTAAATTACTTTATGGATATTTTAATATACTTTTCTCTAAACTTGTATTTTGATTTGAAAAACCCATAAGTAAATCTATTTTAATATACCAACAAATTTTGTTTTAAAGTTTATGTTGTAATAAAAACCTTCGAAAAACTAATAAACTTAATGCAATTTTTTCTAAATAAGTATATTAGTAATTGTAATTTCTTCATATAATTATATCATATATGTATTATTGGCTTATTATATGTAATTATATATTTATAATATAAACATAATAAATTACTTATTTAAAAAACTATTTTTATAAGACTTTTTAATAAAGTATACATTCATCTTTCAAAAAAATTATAGTTTGACATTTCATGTATGTCAATATGTTTCGTAAGAAAGGTAATAAATATACAATTTTAATACACTATAATAAATTTAACACAATAATAATACAAATAATTTTTTATTTATATTTATGTAAAATGACTTTCCTTATCAGTTTTAAAGGTTTTTTTAATGATCTAAAACATAATATTTTTAATCAATACTGTTTTGATGAAGATGGAAAGAAAGAAAGAAAGTGAACGGTAGGTGTTTGCATTTGGTAAAAAAAGAGAGTATAAATAGATGATAAATGCATGGAAAGTCTTTATTTATTTAAATGAGTAGAAATAAGTTGACTTTTCTTTTTCATTAATGAAAATGTCTTTGTCTTTGATTTATGGATAGATCTATTCATATGGCATCTAAAAAATAGATTTTGTAAAAAAAAAATTAAATATATGTATATAGAATTTACAAATAAATAGTTAAATTAAAAAGGTAAATTCTGAAGGTGCTATAGTGAAATTATAAATACAACATCCAAACCACGTTACAATGCCACGTTTGCCTTCGGAAAAAACAAACATATCGCATCAAACCATTTATATCAGTTTTAGAAGAATTTAATGAAAAGGGCTCTACATTAATCCAAATGCAAATTTTAATAGTTAATAGTATATGAAGACTAGTTGTTTAGAAACAAATAAAAAAAAATCCTCTGTTAAAATAAAGAATGTTATAGTAACATATGAAATTATTTATTATAATTAATAAGTATCAGTTTTTAAATATTTTAATATTACAAAACAGACATTTAATTTATATTTTTAATATTTATTGACCATTTTAGTATATAAAGTTAACATCAATAATAGGTCATTGTTTCAAATAGACTTGGTTTCACTTTTCTTAATTAAAGTTTCGGATTAATGTTTTTCGAATGAAAAAAACAAAATAGTTATATTTAAAATGTTGAACGATTATAGTATAATTCGTTTTTTAATATATATCAGAAATAGTAGTCCTATTTTTTTAAAGATAAAAATAATAAATTTCTCAAATATGTTTGATATTTTTTAAATTAGTGATTACAATCTATTAAAAATTATAGTATAAAAAAAGATAACAATTCTTTTCATCTTTATGCGATTCAAAATTTATATGAAAAGGAATTTTTTTTCTATTACATATTAAATGTATTTTTCTGTTAATCTTTGTTCGTGTAAAAAATGATAAGTATAATAAAAATATTTTTTTTATCTTTACGCGATTGAAAATTTATATAAAAAGGTAATTTTTTCTATTATATATTAAATAATTTTATTGCTAATCTTTCTTCGCGTAAAAAGGATAAATAAATAAAATTTATACATAATGTCTTTTAAAAAATATGATATTTTTCAGCAAAAAATAATTATTATTTTGATTTTTTTTTTCATATTATAAAAATATAAAAGTTAGAAAAATAAATTGCATGTGATTATCTTATTTATAAAAATAAAAAATATATCACTTAATTGAAATATGTTCTTAAAATAATATAATTATCTTAATTTAAAATATTCTTTATTATCTTAATTATCTAACTTGATATTTTTCTGTTTTAGCGTTAAAATAATTAAAATTAATAATAATAATAATAGCTAATCAATAATTATATAAGGATGTGACAAGATCTAAAAGAAGCCAAAAAAGTTGACAAACACTAAAACTAGATAATATTTTTAAGGATTTAAAACATATTTAAGTAATTATTTTAGTTTTTAAAATTATTAATTGTAAAAAAGTTAATTAAGATAATTTCATTTTACACGTTTACAGGATAAAATAAAATAATATTGAAATATTAAAAATATATTACTAAATATTCTAAGTGAGCTTTGATATTTAATGTTAGTATTTAATGATGTGTTGGGTGGAAGATAAATAGAGAGGCAAAATAAAGAAGAGAGTAAAAAGAAGGAAATATTGATTATAAGGAAGAATAGAAGCATGACAAATCATTTAAAAAAGATAATTATGCGACATAACCTAGATTATATTTACAATATAATATATTGAGGTAACTCTGTCCTTGTTAACAGTTACCCTTTATTATTCCATCATCATCATTTTTTTTTATTTTTAAATAAATTATAGCGAACATAAAAATAATATCATGATTAATAATAAATAAGAATATTTTTAAACCGCGCAATAATCTTAAAAAAGTTACTTTTTACTTTATTTTTAATTATATAATCTATATATTTCTTACTCAATTTAATATTATTTATTTCTTTATCAATAACCTACTCTGTGTTTCTATTTTGTCTTATTTTTCATCTGGAAGAGACAAAATCACATATAGAAGATAACCGTGCACCGTAGAGTAATTACTGGTTTTATTGTAAAAATATTAATATTTAATTTATACGGGATGCATTCTCCTTGTTAATTTTTAACATTTTCAGTAAAAATATGTAGACACTTATGCGAAGTTTAGTTAATTTTTTAGTACTTCTTATTTTTCTATTGTTACACTACTTTTTTGATTGTTTGCAAAATTTTATACTGATAATACTTAATCATTTTAAAAATTACATCGTAGACCTTGTAAGAGAAACAATGGTCAACATTAAAAACAATGAATTACATGCAATTTCAATAAAATTTAGAAGGTATTTTTTTTTAATTTAATCAAACATTTTCTGTTACAATAATAATAGTATTATTAATTATTTTAGAAATTTAATTAATATACAATTTTGAAAAAACATATAGAACAAGCGTAGAGGTAGAAGTTTTATCCTCTCCACCAACAGAAATTATTATTGGTTACTTTTTAAGGCAACTATTATAAATTAATAAATGTACCATTAATTTAAAGTTATTATTAATATAGTTTTTAAATTAATTGTTATAAAAGTTAATAATTTATTATATATAAGTCCATCTCAACCTGCAAAATAAATCACTTTAAACATAGAAAAACTATGATGGTAGAGAAATATTTATTTTTGTGTTTAAGATTTTCAATCATGTCAATTACAGTTTATAATGATTTTTGATTAAATGATTTCTTCATTTTTTATATATATTATTTATTTTATAACATGTTAAGTGTAATTGTGATTTATCTCTTACTTGTAATTTTTTTTTTCTTAGAAGAACTATTAAATCATATAATAATTTCGTTTTATGTTAGTCATTTTGTTTTGTTATGCACATAGTTATGAAATCGAGAGAAGTCGCTTTTTGAATTTTATGATGAATGCAAGGCAGCATTTTAGTCAGATATTTTTTCTGTGGAAAACAACCTAAGTGAATCAGGCAACTGTGTTGTGTTTTGTTGTGTGTGTGTTTTAATACATAGGAATGAGCATGGTGAATTGGTGATGTTCTTTTCTTTTTTTTCCTCTGTGACCCATTCCATACCATATCATATCTATGTCTGTGTGTCCCTTCTCCCCTGAGAAAGTGTTGACACATTGTCTTAAACCAACCCACATGTGTAGGTGTTGTGTTTTGGTGTTGCTTGGATTTTGCATCACTTACCTTACCTTAACCTTAACCTTGACCTTAACCTTAACCTTAACCTTACCCCTTGTTTTGCATTTGGCATACTTTTAACTCCCCTCTCTTCCCTTTTTCACTCCTTTCTTGCATGCTTTAAACAGACACTCATACACCACTCTTTGCTCCACAACTAACCATTATTCCTACTCTCACAACTTCTTGCCATCATCATTCTCTGGTCAGTGTTGCTGCTCTTTCATCATGATAATGAATCTTCTCTTTGTTTTATTGCTTTTGTTTTCTCTTAACCCTGTGAATTCTTGCAGGCTTTGGCCCCCGAATCTCGAGAGTGTTGGTTGGTGATTCGATTGACTGGTGATGGGTCCTGTGAGAGGATTGAAGAAGAAAAGAAAGCCAGAGAAGAAGTATGACAGGAATGGTTCCGCTGCTTCTGGGTCACCCGAGGGAGAGGGTCCTGTAGATTGGTGGGATGACTTGTCAAAGAGGATGAATGGTAGATTTCTTTCTGTCTTTCATTGTGGTCAATCATTCCTTTCATGTTTGCTCTTCGTTGTTTATGTTTGCTGTTGCTTTTGCCAATGAATCGTGGCCTGCTATGTTGAATGCCTTGCTTTTCTTCTCTATTTTACGAAATAACAGTTCTGCTCCTTTTGTCATAGGAATTCTTTGCACACTGTGTATCTCAAATGCATTTTGGTATATGTGATAAGGATCCCTAATTTGACTTTCAAGTTGTTTGTCATTCTTATCGTGTTATATTGTCTTACCAATCAAGGAATGGTTAATCACATTATATAATAACAGCTTTGTGTATCATGTAGTACATTGTGGGTGTATGCGAGATTTCAAGCAAGAATGGTACTTTCTTCTTGGTGTTGGGCACAGCTTGTTTGTTTCCACATCTTGGTGTCCATCAGAAACAATAGGTTATAGCTTCTGCATAATTGACCCAATTTGACATTGTTTTTTCAGAATACACGTGTATTGAGTGTGTCCAAAACACACTCTGGTTTTGTCTGTGCTTTCAGTTTTATGTCAGTCAGGTGTCATACTAGACTTAATATTTTGTAACTTATTCATGCTACTTTTTTGTAGTTTGGTTTTCTAAACATGTGTAGCACATGTATCAGATATGTATTTGTTCCCTTTACCTTCTCATATAGGGTGCTTTACAACTTTTTTATTAATTTGAGCTTCAGATTTTCATTAATGCAAAAAGAAGGTTACTACTTCTGGCCTTGGTATGGATAACCTCTCACCCCTCATAAATATTTTGCAGGCAAATGGAAATGTTTCTATCAGTGTTAAGTTGTAGTTCATGCACAATATTCAGGGCATTGCTTTATTGCAGTTCTGTTCCATTCACTAGACTTCCTTCTTATAAAGAAGGGACCTGAATTTTGTTAACTGTGAACATGGTTTTTTAGAAATTCTATTAGAAAGTTGCAACAAATTAATTTAATTAACATAATACTTCAAATTCAGTGTTTTGTTTTGGTCCCTAAAGCTTTCTAGCTTGATCATTGTGTTATTTCTACTCAAGATTAACTAAAGACCTAATTATTGCAGCCCGATGCTTGCAGTTGGCATGCATAAACTATTATTAGATTCCCTGAGTGAAAGAAAGAAACTGCAGGAAAAGAAAAGGGGTTGTGAATTATGCAGTAAGAATAACAGAACAGACTTTATCTATATCATATCTCCCATTAGCATTAATGCTTCTCTGGACTGTTTCTTCAAAAGGGTTAATGATGCTTGATGCTATATCTTTGCTTTTGGTTTGCTTCTTAAAGATTTTTATTGGCTGCTAACTTCCTTAGCATTTGTTTGAAAACTAAATAAGGAGGAAAAGAAAATGAAAGGATGGAAAATAAGGAGAATCAAAATGAGGAAGAAAAAAAAAACCAACGTACCTTAGAGCCAGAATGCTCCTCCCTATGTGAAGGTATGGAAAGGACCATTTTGTTTAGTCTTACCTTTACATAAGCAAACATGCTAAAAATGAGGAAGAATGTAGAATTTTTTTTTATCATATATGCAGCTAAAGAAAAACAAAAAAGAGGTTTTGCAAAAGTATGTTTTGAAAAAAGTTCTTAGTTATTAGTTATCTCAAGGGATAGAAGGCAATTATCAATCAATATATGAAATGCGTCCCTAGACTTCATACAGATAATACTTTAAGTGGAGTGCATTTATATTTTAAATAGTAAGGTAATCTTGCACAAACATCTGTTGTTCATAAGCCAACAATGTCAGACTTATTTATGGTATAACTTTTGAAAGCTGAGCAGCAGATCATCTGCTTTTTGTTTCTAGTTTTACAGCCATGATCTGATTCGTTAGTTTCAAGATGTTGAGCTTTTTGTACTTTAGGTAGGTTTCTGTTTATTCTATACTTTAGATAAACAATCTTGTGGTTTGTAGGATTAGAACGTTATGTGCAATGGCGATCAATTTTTTTTATGAGAACGTATGCTAAGTAGGCATTGTAGTGTGAGATAAATCATTCTTGACAAGCTTGATATCTGTTTATAAATATAACACTGTCTACATTATGTTTATGATCTTTTTGTGTAACACTCTTAGATAAATTGTATCTGCTCGTATGTGTATAGTTTTGAAATGGTTCACCTTTCAGATGTATGATCATGTGGGGAATTTAATCAACCATCTGCTGTAACCAGCCCACATTCACTGAAACCCTTACTAAATTTTAAATAGAATTTCTTGAATTTGTTCAATCTACTGTGCTTGAGTATGTGACCAGCAGTATATTGACAAAGCTTGAATTTCTTTTTAACCAATGTTTATGTTTATGTTTGGTGAACTCATTTTGGTCTTTAATTGATTAATTTCTTAAATTGCAACATTTCAAAGAACATTGAGAAAACTATCAGTTTTGCAAGTAATTAGTTTTCATCTTGAACTGAACTTGTCAAAAGGTTTAAATACTTACAGAGACTTGCAGTATGACTTGCAGAGACTGTCTATTTTAAGTAAGACAGTTAACCTGAGGTTATAAATAAGCACGTCGGTGATGCCTGTAATTTCAGGCAAGCATAAAATCTTCTGGCCCCCATATTTTTTAGTGAAAAAGTGAAATAAGAATCAAACAAGAGTATGGGATAAAAAAGATGGTTAATACCATTTTATTTAGTTTGATTTACATTAAGCTTGTTTAATATGAATCAGGGTATTTCATTAAGTTTGGTGACATACACTCCGAGATCATTAATGATATGATCTTTTCATGTTGTTGCTTTGAGTTGATATACTTGTTAGTAGGCATCTATACAGTCCAGTTTGTTTCAGTACCCACAACTTTATATTTTACAATGACAGGTGAAATACTCTGTTCTAGAATTGCTAAACTTAAGGACATACATTATTTTCACATCCAATCTGTAATCTAATTAGTAATTTTAGTATAAATGTATTGCATTCTTGATGCAACTCAGGGATATTATTGTCCTACATCTCCATGATAATTTTGTTACTATGCATGTTTTTGTTAACTGTATTATCTTCACATTTTTGCATGAACCAGACGCAGTATATCTGTAGTTATTTCTATGTGATTTTTGTTTTCAACTGGAATGCATCAGTTTGTTATTGTGTGCACATATATATATATATACTAAAGTAAATTACTTCTATATTAGTCTATTGTTTAACTATACAATAAATAATCTACGTCCTTCTGACTTAGTTTAGTATGATAAATGTGGAACTGTTTATCTGGCCTATCTCTCAAAACATAATGTTTTAACATTTTCATATGGCTTTGTTGTGTTTCTGTCCCTCTTATCAAAGTAATCTCACTGATTTTTCAAACAAATTGAAGGATTGTGATTTTTCTCTCTTAGCATTGGATCTCTCCTATACTTGTCCTTTTGGAGATTGCTAAGGAAATTCGTCATAACCTAAAGCCTACATTATTAACGTTCAGTTCAGTGTATATAACTCATGTTAATTGGCAGGTCTTCAGCAGTCTCCTTCAAAAGGTTTGGATAACTTCCAGTCTGTTTTCAAAATCTCCAGAAAGACATTTGAGTACGTATGTTCTCTTGTTAAGGATGATATGATGACGAAATCTGCACATTTCGTGTTTACAAATGGCAAGCCATTGTCTTTATGTGAACAAGTAGCAGTGGCACTAAGAAGACTGGGGTCTGGAGAATCACTGGTCACAATTGGTGATTCATTTGGACTAAACCACTCAACGGTTTCACAAGTCACCTGGAGGTTTGTGGAATCCATGGAAGAAAGGGGTATTCACCACTTGCGATGGCCATCTACAGAAATAGAAATGGATGCAATCAAATCCAAATTTGAGAAAATAGGAGGTCTCCCCAATTGCTGTGGTGTAATTGATGCTACCCACATCACAATGTGTTTACCTGCATCTGAACCTTCCTGTAATGTGTGGCTAGATCACAAAAAGAATCATAGCATGGTCTTGCAAACAATAGTGGATCCTGACATGAAGTTCAGGGACATAGTCACTGGCTGGCCGGGTAAAATGGAGGACTGGTTGATATTTGAGAGTTCAAATTTCAACAAACTTTGTGAAAAGGGTGAGAGATTGAATGGAAGCAAATTACATCACTGTGGAGAATCAGAAATAAGAGAATATATAATTGGAGATTCAGGTTATCCTCTATTACCATATCTTGTTGTCCCTTATGAAGGGAAAGAACTTTCAGAACCAAAAGCACAGTTTAATGAGCAGCATTTGGCAACAAGGGTGGTGGCACAAAGAGCACTGACAAGGCTGAAGGAGATGTGGAGAATCATTCATGGAATGATGTGGAGACCAGACAAACACCGTCTACCAAGGATTATTCTGGTTTGCTGTGTTCTTCACAACATTGTTATTGACTTGAATGATGAAGTGCAAGATGAACTATCTTTGTCTCGTGATCATGACTCAGGTTACCATCAATTGGTTTGTGGAGCTGTTGATGAGAAGGGAGTTGCACTAAGAGACAGTTTGTCTCAATACGTGAGTCGAAGGTTGTCTTCATAAATTTTGTCTTTGACTTGCTTTGGTTGCTCCATGAATTTACTAAATAATTGTAGTTTATAAGAAAACATATCTTATGGTATAGTGGTACCTTCCCAATTTCTAGACTGCAAATAACTTGATGGTGCATAACAGAGTGATATTGCAGGGTTATTTAAGATGAGTGAGTGGTAAATTCAAATCTACATTCCTTCTCTGGACATAGTTATTTTTAATGGAATAAGGGGAGATGATGATTACTGTTGAAAACTGTTATGATCATTTTCATGCAAAAGTTTTTAATCCTGTAACAAGCTAACAAAAATGTCAAACTCTTTTCAAATTGCGAGTACTTATGATTATATCACTGTAAGAAAACAACTTTAAATTAAATGTAAATCATTATTCATAAATAAAACTATGCAATTTGGAAGAGCTTCTACAAACTTGGTAGAGATTGTAAAAATTGACATCTAAGTTTTTTTGATTTAATTTATTAAGTTTGTTGCTGAAATTTAGTTATATAATTTATTTCAAGAAGTGTCCTAAGTAAATTTATAATACATATACAATAGTATAATAATATCACACTGAAAATAAATCTTGGATTCAAAAGTATCGTAATGATTTAATATTTATATTCAGAGTTCAGATTAACTTCTATTAATACTTACTCCGTTGCTCTCTTGCATGATACAGTTATTATATCTACACACAAATCAATGTTTATTGATAAACATAAAAAATAATGTACAAATATCATTATGTCATATTGACTTATAAAAAATATTAATATTATACTATAATTTATAAATTTATAAATAATATCATCATTATTATTATAAAATTCGAGGAACCCAATGTTTTAAATTATGTTAGGCTTACATAAGTTTTTAGGTTATTAATAATATATAATTAATTTTTACTTTAATTTTTTTTAAAATGTTTTGAAAAAATAAAATTTTGATTTTATATTTTATTAAATGAAAGGTGAGAAAAATACATAATTTTAAATAAAAATGTGCTCCAACTAATATTTAAGTAACTATAAAATTTTCATATCGATAAAAAAAAAAAAACTTCTATTTTTTAATCACCTAATCTTAAAAAATTTGACATTTTTTCCACTTAGTATAAAAATTAGTCTTTTGATTATTTGTCTTTTTCTGAATGCATAACATTAATTCACACACACATATATATATATATATATATATATATATTAATCTAAATAAATATACACGCTATATGAAATTTTACTTTCTCAATATATGCATTTTTATTTTGGGTATTCAATTATTTCTTTAGAAATTATTTATAAAATTTTATTTTGAATTTTCAAAAATATTTATCGATATTTTGTTTCTATTATTATGATAATATTTTTAATTTATTCATAAATTTTTTCTAGATTTATTTTTATCACTCAACTTATTTTTATTCTAGCAATCAATAAATTTTCTATCATAAGATGTAATGCATATCATGTTCTATATTTTGTGAAAAAAATATTAGATACTTAAAATAAAAATTGATAATATATTAAGACTTGAAAGTTATTAAATATAATAATAAACTAAAAAAATTATAGAACTTTAATCTGCCTTTATGCTTACTTATACAATGATGTGGTAAGTGATCTAATAAAGACAAAGTGTAAATAAAATTGATTTGAATTCAAATAAATAAAGAAAAAAAAATAAAAATATATTGATTTTAATAATATTTTATTTTATTTTTTATTATGTTATTTATTCATTTATTATATTTAAAGAAAAAATGGAAAAAAACATATTTTATTTTAATAATTGATTATACCTTAAGTCATAATCATTATAATTTCATTCTTATCATGAATGATAGAAAGAAACACAACATAATCAGTTATGTTCTCTTACATTGATCTCAACTCAACATTTTTCTTTCTTTGTCACCTTGTGTGGTAAGATACAAAGTAAGCCTTAAAGTAATCTTATCATTATATTACTTTGGTATCCTTTCCACAAGATTTTTTTTTCTTTAAAATGTCAAGAACTTTCAACCAGTGATAGTCACTATGTGTTGTTGTTTGTTATGAAAACATCATTGTGTTAAAACCGTACGAAAGCCAAAAAATGAACAAAAAAAAACTTATGAAAACAAAAGTATGTATATATTAATTTTTGTGTGCAGAAAAAGAAAGTAAGAACACACATATTATATATATATACAAAACAGTAAAACTTAACAAAAAATTGTTCAAAAACAGTAGTTCTCAGAATACCTATTGATGATATGCATATGATATATTCATGTGATGATGTCATGCTTTCATGAAGATATTAATTTGATGAAGAAACTAAAGAGTCTCTCTCAAGGTTAGAGTGTGTATGCTTAACATTGTAAGTATGGAAACAAGGGTTTTAAAACTTATATAATGGAGAGGTTCAGTGAAGACTTGACCTGATTATTTAGAAGTTTTTATAGGAAGAAGATGAAGAAGCTTTGCACTGCAATTTTTCAAGGACTACCTCAGTTGATTTTGATGTGTTTAGTTTATTCATGAAAATTTGGATTCAGGATAATATATTTATTGTTTGATTATTGCAGCACAAAATTGTCCAAGAAAACACATCTTGCTTCATTCATGCACAAGTCTTAAAGAAATATTTACTGTTGTGAATGAGTCTAATCAATTAAAATCCAAATTGCTTCTATGAGAAATAAAAAATAAAATGTGAGTAAAACAACTAAAAAATAAAATCTATAATATTTTAAAAACAGATTTGTAAGCAAATAATATAAAAAGATAAGATGAAACAAAGTCTACAATAAAATGAAAACAAAATTAAAAAAAATTATAAAGTCAAAAGATGAGAATATGTGAACAATATTTAAACCCTAATATAATTCTGAGACCTTTGACACAGACAAATATATAAAAACATACATGTTTCAAGGGAAAAGAATCAAATTCTATACTGAGAGATGTTATATAATAAAGCATTATAAACTTTTTTATTTTCTTCTTTGTACTTCTTTCATTTTACCACTATATGAAAGGTTAAATAAAATTAATTCTCTTACAATTTGATAAGGAATTCTAATGTTTTGACAATTAAGATTTTGTTATTCACTATTTGTAGTAAACTTCATTAGACCACGTAATCTTTTTGAATTTTAAAATTTTTGTTATTTGAATTAATTTTTGAATGCTGTTGTTTAGTTGAAATTTTGTTTAGTGTATATTTAAAAAATCTATTGTTTATCGAATTCAAGAGAAGAAAGACTTAAAAAAAAAACTTAAAGATAAACACTTTAAAACAAATAAAATTTTATATGGATTAGTAAACACATGTGTCATTAATTAAATTTTATTTGATTAATAGACACATATTTGATTAATTCAATTTATTTATAAACTGAATGAAGTTGGTTAAAAAGTCAATGATAAATATTTTATACTATTTAAAAGATTCTAAATATTAAAATAACCAAACAACTTAACTATACTTAACAAAACTTAATGTATATTATTTCTTAAGCTTCACTAAAATTCTAGACATAACATACACCAACCAAACCAAACTTACTTAATAAATAAAATCTTAACATTAACTAATGTCTAACCAATAATATATATATATATATATATATATATATATATATATATATATATATATATATAACTAGAATGTATACTTCATAAAAGAGAGAGAATTCTTGGCAGAAGAGAGGAGAGGGAGAGGACTTCTAATTAAAAACAATATATTTATAAAACATTTTCTTTTATTTATTTATAAAAGGTGCTGATTTTGATGAAAGGTCATTGACAACTGATATAGCATATTTTCTTTTTGATATATTCCTGCCAGCTTAGAATATAAAAATTTTATAATTTTCCTTTATTACTGTAATGTGTTAATGAACAATAAAATAGAGTTTCTCTCCATTTATGTAATAACACGGAAAGATTGATCTTTTTAGTGACTCTCACCTTTTATTTGTATATATTTTGCAAAATTCTAATAAAAATGATTTTTTTCTTCTTTCCTTTTCTTTCACGATTTTGTTTTCTAGAGATGAGAAAAGAAGAGCTAAGAGCGTGAAATATGATTGTAGAAAAAAGGAAGAGCTAAAATAAGAGCGTAGAAAACTATCGTTAAAAAAGACCCTCTAGCTCTTTGATGTGGTACCGATAAGTATCCATGAGTGTTCGATGTGGTACCGGTTCTAAAATGTAATTACATACTTCAGTAAATTAACTAAAAAAAAAAAAAAAAAACTACATATTTACAAATCTCAGAAATGTTTAATCAATCCATCTGTAAGTCCGATATTATTAAAATTAGATTTGAAAAAAGAAAAACCTTTGGTTCAGACATAAAGGGGTGCAGAAAGATGTGATATCTTCGGAAAAAAGTTGTTGATACAACATATCAAGATGCAAGAACTGTACTCATTACACAAGTTGCTTCCACGAGCAATCCAAAAACAACATTATGGGTACAAACTAGGTGGAAATTGAATAATGTCTGCATATATATAATTTAAGATAAACAACAACATCAACAACATGTACTCCAATGTTGTTACTCCAAGGTGTCTGCACATTCTCACCATGATCTGCAAGGCGGAATGAGAAGCAACTAGTGACTTTCTGTACTTTTGGAAACCTTTAATCATATGAACTCATATGAAAGAAGTATTAATTTATTTAAAACTTACCTCAGTTTTTAGGTTCCATTAAATCCATCACGATTGATGGATTGTTTAAATGCATGTGACCACCTGTGCCTTTCAGATTCCGGCACAGGAAGACCATCAATCCGAGGATTCCAGTTTCCCGAGGGACCAGACAAAAGCCAACTCACTTTTGTTGGTGGTGGTGTAGATAGGTTATTCACGGCACTGCTCTCTGGGTTGTTGATTTTGTTCTGATAATCCAGCTTCACAGATTTATTCAGAAAACATTGAATCAGTTATACATGATCGTTTTTATCACTATAAAGTCTTTGTAGTTTTGAAACTCACCCCAGATGGAATAGAGTGTCTCCATGACCTTGGAGTAATCTCTTCTTCTGCTACTGGAGAGGGTCTATAGACAGATTGTTCCGTATTTCTTGAATCACCAACAGATTGTTCCGTATTTCTTGAATCACGAACTCTTTTTTCTCCAGCTCGTGATTTCGCAGACGACTGAAAAGGCAGCATACAAATTAAATTTAGTAGTGACAAACCATGCATATATATGTCGAAACCACCACACTACTAATTGTGAAACCAAAAATAACTTGTTATTTGGTTTTTCACCTTGGATTTTGCTCTACTTGTATTTCCTTCTTGTGAGAAATAAGCTCTCGAGGAACTTGATTGCTGTCCTACTCCAGACTCAGCAAGATTCTGCAGAAAATATAGCTTTAGATCAAAACAGTAATTAAGAGAACTTTAAGCCACACTAGTCTGGCTCATATACAGCCTTACACCTCCACAAGTTCTTTACATATTTTTAGGTACAGTGGAGGAGCAAGCAACAGCATGGGATAATGGGACAGGTGCAAACTCTATCAAAAGTTAAAATTGCCAAAAACAGTATGTTGTAGCTTCAAATCAATAGCAGCAAGGAACAATTAGAAGTTAAAATTGCCAAAAGGGAACTGTGAAGAAAAAAAAATTCTCTAAAAGACAAAAATAGGATGAAATGTTTTTTAAGAGATCATAATTAGAAATCTAGGGCATTTTTCATGAGTGGGAGGTTAGTTTAGCCGTACAACAACAATATCAAGAACTTCAACAAAAGGCTTATTCCACTAAATGAGATCGGTTACATGAACCACACAACTTCATTCATTTGACTTGATTGAAGACCAAACCTTCAGATATAGGATTGTTTAACCCATCACAGGAAACCATTAATGTGAAATATTTACTTAGTAAATCAAAGGAAAGTAAATTGAGAAAACAATTACAAATTGTTAAATAAGATTATATTTAATCCAGATCTACAAACATAAACCTTATGTAGTGAAGAACTTGATAATTAGGCTAATAAGAGGTTAGACTGTAAATCACAGTTGTGTCTAACATCCAGCCCATTTGACACTCATACTCCTGCATCAACCCAAAAAGATAGGAAAGAGTGAAACATTCACACTCGTGTGAGGTAACCAAACTGGGGGATGATACAAAAAGAGGGGAAAATTTCCACTGCTAGTGGGACTCTCATTTCTCAGATCTATTCAAAATATATATTCAGACTGAATGTAATTTTCATTATATGTATTACAGCAAAAACTTCACCAAGTATACATATTTGAATCTATCCCATACAATATTGTATGGTAAAATAGAAATGTCATGTAAGTCCAGCTTCTTTACAGGAATTTCTCCACGATAATCAATCATTGGTTTGTCTGAAACAACTGCATTCCATAGTGAGTTACTTTTTATATAAACAAAAATATACAAAATATAATATTAGAACTCACATTGTTAGCCTTTTTTGACTTTCTTTTAGTAATATCTTTTGCTCCTGCTAGATATTTCTGAACAGTCGACAAAGATCGGAACTGCTTCCTGGTGTGCGGTTCGTAATAATACTAAACAAACAAAATAACAAATAAAAAACATTAAAAATCAAATCCTTGAAAAAAAAAATGAAAGGATACCAATTCTAAATATCAGAAATGTTTGGTGAAGAAATGAAGCACATATTAGCCAAAGAAAACAACTAGTTCTACACAAGATGGAAGGGGAAAACTTCAGATTAACTCCCAATCTAGGGTCAAAAACTAATTTTTCATATACTAATTAATCGACATCTTCTAACAGCACAAAAATGTTTTCATGAAACTCTGAGCAAACAGCAATGATTTTGTAACATCCACAACACAGGTGTCAGTGTCTCAGATGATAACACCACATGCAGTTGTAATGGTGAAAAAAAAAATTCAAAAATCCTTTTTGAACTGTTCCATTTCTCTTTAGATGCGGTGGTTTGAGGAGATGCAAAACTTAATGGGTTCATAGAGTCACATAATGTACATGCATGCATGAATAAGCAAAATAGATGAGAAATATACCCTATCAACATGCGAAGGCTTCGTGCGACGGGGTCTTTCCTCTATAATCCAACCGTCAGGAAGATTAAACTGCGACGAACTACCTTCCTGTGAAGAGCTGGGTTTGCAAAAATGTCCTGAGTTTTGAGCAGTGTTGACAAAGTCTTGCGTCTGATCTTGAGATGAAGTTTGCATTAGAAGAGAGGGTTCCCCAGCCATGGTAAGGTACTGCCTATGCTTTGGTAAGGGTAAGACGAAGAGTTTATGAGACTGCATTTTTCATCTGCGGCTGGTCTCTTTTTATACCTCAAAACCAAACATAATGCCTATGATTTTCCGAAACTATCCATACCCTTCTCACCTTTTTACAATACTGTGTTTCTTGTCGTTTGTCATTTGCCACAGTAATTAATAATCTATGGGGTTAGGTTGAATTCTAAAGAAAAAAAACTTCTTAATTAATTAATTTTGTTTTCTGAGCAAGATTTATTATGCTACGAAAAAAAAAAAAGTAACAGGGACACTGTGTCGCCATATTAATGGAAAACAAAAGCGGTGATACTAAAAACTGTGTACATGGCACACAGGTTTAAGACTCTGCATGCAGTCACAGCAGAAGTTTAATTCATTCTCCTATTTATGCTGGATGGAGTTAGAAAATAAAAATGCTTATAGGAGCATATTAATAAATGGATTCATTCTACTGTTTACTTGGTTGATTTAAGTTGATTTCATGATAAATTAAATTGATCTATGTACTTAGTTAAAAAAATTAAAACAACCTTTTAATTTTGAAAAAGTATTAATTTAGAAAGTTGTCACCTATTATATATTATATGAAAATATACAATTTATATAAGTATAATATATATATATGTATATATATATATATAAAAGAATGAAAATAGTCCCATAATTGTTAAGTCGTCTGAATACTTCTATCCTAATGAAATGTACGTATTACTACCAAAAAGTGTGTAGAGTGCACACAGCTTATAGAATATAACTCAAAAGAAGTGAAAGACAAATAACATTAAAAATTATAAAAAGATATTTTTATGATAAAATTAACCAAAATTTAAATTCCTAAAATTTATCTGTTCTTCTTAAACAAATTTTATAATAAATTATTTACAATGTTATTTTATATAAATATTATTTTTATATATTATTTATATAATTATTTAGTTGAAGTAATTTGATATTTCACCTCTGACCATTGGATCTAAAAACACAAATCCCTAAGAAAGCTTAGGAAATAAGATGAGAATGTATCGGATAAGAAGATATATTCATCAATTCATCAAATCGTGTAAAATTATACACTTTGATTTCTATAAATAACCTTAAAAACACAGTTTTTAAGCAGATATTAACACTGATCTGATATTTGTATAGAACTTTGACATCAAATTATCTTTTATAACTAAATACTCATCCTCTCGACTAAGGTTGCTACATTCAGAAAACTGATCTCACTAAATAGAAGATTTAGGTCATTAAAGAAGAGAAGAAGAAAAAAACTTGTAAAGACTGAGAAGATCCTTCCATGTCCTGATAAAAGCACAAATAAAAAGTGTAAATTAAAGAAATAAAAAATTAATTTATATTTCTCATAAGTAAAATATTAAATATTTATTGTCCATATTTTTTCTCTTTCTTTCCATACATATCCTACAAGAATTCACGCGCAAAAGTATGGACTGTCGCACCGCGATATTTGTCTGATTAAATCGGTGCACAGTGTCTTATGTTAGAATGTCACTATTGCCTTCTCATGTGTCTCATGCCCAACATTCAATCTAATTTATATTGCAAAATCATTTTTTGGACACTCTAAAATGTATAACATCTATAACTAATTATAATAAATAATATAAAATGATATTATAACTATTTATATACTATAAATTAATTTTAAATAGATATTTTAAATAAATTTTATTATTGTAGTTACTGTCTTAAAAAAAATAGTAATAAAACGTTTGTATGCATGTGTTATTTTATATGATAGTCACAAGTTTAGTTATTATAGAAAAAATGTTATCATCCATTTTTTCATTCATTATAATTTCATAGTGCTGCTCTTTTTTTTAGATGCTTACATTTACCTGACCTGATAAAACTCATAAAATTAAGATAAACAATCCATTTAAGATAGAGATGCTATAATATGTATGGATAAAAATAGAAGAAAAAAAATTAATAAATATGAAAAAGAAGATACAGATAATGATGTTCCATGAAATTAACAATTCTAATAACCCACTATTTTTTTTATTATAGAAGTAGATAACAGTGTTGGTAATTTTGATTTTGGGAATGGATGATATCATTGTTATGTTAAATAGGTGTGACTTCTATTTTAATTTTTCTAGTCCCCTAATGTGTAATTCTGACTTTTAATTATAATAATAATAATAAATAATAGTATTTAGTTTAGAATATTTTTTTATTTAAAATAATTTTTAAATTAAAAATAAAAAATGCAATTAAATTTATTTATTTTTAAATGGTTGCAAGGTATTTAAAAAAAGTGTATTGATATAACTGTTCAATACATAATTAATGCTTATAAGGTGGATAGAGTGAAAAATTCATTGTTTTATTTTGAGCATATCTAATGATTTTAAGTCATGTATAGAAGATTTCAATATGCAAGTCAGATGACATTTCTAAAAGAAACACATCTCACTCATATGTTTCCTGTCAAAACCACTCTTAAAAAGAACTAAATTGTGTGGTTTATTGAACCAAATATAAAAGCAAAGTACATGTAACTAGCTTGAAGAAATAACTAATTGCTTAAGTAAAATAAATTACCTGTAAACATGTCATGTGCAAAATTATGTTTGACAAAAAAAATTGAATTGGATATTAACAAATTAGGGATCCAAGAATCACCCATCAGTGGTATGAATGTAAGATTTGTCCAAACTCTTCTAATATCATTTACTAGAACATATTTATTTACATAGTGAAAAAAAAGATATGCTTTATTATTTTTAGTTTTATTTTATTTAAAATTGTTATTAACCTCCTTTCATATCTATCTTAATCTGTAATAATAACTAAATATTCATACTACTACAATGAATAAAAAAGTTTAAACTAAGTAAAAAAGTTTATATGCCCAAATGAGAATGAATTTCATATAGTGGTAATTGTTCATTAATAATTAATATCATACATTGCAATATTTTTTTAGTGTAAAATTATTTCTACATACCAAATTTAAATTTTTTTGAAACAAAAGAAAAATTAAATATAATTACTAAATTAGCAAAAGTTATATATCAAATTAAAAGAAATTCATGCGGGTATGAAATTTTGAATTTATGATTTTTTTAATAGTTTTTTATTTTCAGTTTCAGAAGTATCTTTTATGTAAAAACTGTTCTTTTAAGGAAAGTTAATTATCTCACAGTACTTTCCCAATAGACTCATTAAAAAACTAATTCTTCTTTAGATAAAAAGTAAAATTTGGAGCCCACAACTTTTTTCCGAACAAGATTTTATTATGCTAAATAATTTAGAAGAGTCATTACAGACAAACAAATTAATAATAGGACCACCACTGTGTCAGGATAGTATTAGAAAACAAAAACACAGAAACAGAACACACAAATTAAGACTCTGCATGCAGGACACAGTAGAATGGCATACTTGAACAGTTCTTACAATTAAGGCTCTGCATGCAGCAGGGCACAGTAGAAGAAGTTCACATGTACACTTCATCAGTTAAGACAACTTTAAAAATATCACAGTTCTTACTAATATAATAGATGTTTGTAATTGACATATCTTGAAGAGTTCTTCGGAATGATTAATTATTTGAGATGTTTAAATTTTGCAAAAAGATAACTTATTAATTAATAATTTTTTAAAAAAACATTATAATATTATTGTTCTCTTGTGTTTTTTAATATTCTTTTCTACTTTAAAAGTTGATAATGATGTTCATAATTAAAATTAACAATTTTACTAACTGAAACAAAAACTAGAAACTGTGTACATGACTCTACATGCAGGCACAGTAGAAGAAGTTTATACTGGATAGAAAATAGTTTCATCCTACTGTTTATTTGGTTTATTTAAGTTGAATTCATGATAAATTAAATTGATTTATATACTTAGTTAAAAAATAAAAACAATTATTTAATTTTGAAAAAATATTAATTTAAAAAATTGTCATCTATTATATATTATATGAAAAAATACAATTTATAAAAATATAACATATATATATATATATATATATATATAAAAGAATAAAATATTTACATATAATTAGGTTAAGCCGTCCGAATACTCGTAATAAAATGTATGTATTAACGGGAGAATACAACACAAAAAGTGTGTACAGTGCACACAGCTTCTAGAATAAAAAAAAAAAACCCTGTACAGTATACACAAATTAACACCTTAAATAATTATTCAATGTATCATCAAAGACAAACAACATTAAAAGTTATAAAAGATATATTTTTATGATAAAATTAACTAAAATTTAAATTCTTAAAATTAATCTTTCTTCTTAAGAAAATTTTATAATAAATTATTTACAGTATTATTTTATATAAATATTATTTTTAAATATTATTCATATAAATCATTTAGAGAAAACTTATAATAATAGGTTTTAAAGAACTTTTATATAAGAAAGATGTTAAATAGTTGACATAATAATAAAAATAACTTTTACATGAGTTCAATTATTATTTTATCAAAATTAAATATTTGTAAGATCTTTTATTAGTTATAAGTATTTTGATCCACTTGCTGTTTGATAATTGTAACTATGAGTATATGATATATGTATGGGTTGGATTCAGGGCCTTGGAAATTTGAAGACTAAGTAAGGAGTGTACATAGTATTTTGAGGGATAGTAAGAAAATACTCCTTCTCTCGTGTATCTTAATACCACCAAACCCCATCCTTACTTTTTTTTTTTTTTTTCCTTCTCTATCCATTCTCATCCCTCTTTCTAAAAATTATCTTCTTTTTTTTTCTCAAATCTTTAGAGTTATGTGAAAAATAAGTTTTTTAGCATTATATTTTGGGATTAAAACCACATTTTATTAAATTGAGACTAAAATAAGATTAAAAACCTAAACGAAACAACATTTATATTTAAAAAATAAAATGTATATACAATATTTCGCTAATCGAATCCTAATATCGATTTTAATGTTATCTGCAATGTTAAATTCAACTATATATTTTTTTTCAAGGTTCAGAATAAATATTATATTAAAATAAAATGCCTTATTTCTAAATTAAATTAGAATTTTATGAACCCTCACAAAAATACACTAGTTCAAGACAAAGACGTAATGGAGACGTGGCTAATGACAAGCAGTACTAGATTATCCAATAATAATTGTTGCATAAAGCACAAAGATAATAAAATTAAAATATTAATTCTGATTTTTTTATTACTTGAAATTATAAGTTTTAAGGTCTAAGCTGTGAATTAAATATAACAAACTACTTAATTCTAAACTCCAAGTAATTGCACTCTTAACTCCAATTGCTTGCAAATGTAATCAAAACTCAAAAAGGGTCTATACAAGACAAAATCCATTCAGGATTAGTCTCAATCAGTTTCCTTGCAGAAAACTTCAAAATATTTCCATCATCCCAACATAGAAGTATTCACAAAATAGATTGTAACAAGAAAAATTAAAGTAAAACTGACAAAAATTGAGCAGGAATTTATCACAGATGACACTGTCTAGCAGAAAGAAGAATCTCTTGTGATGCTTTCCAATAAACCATAATATTTCAAGCATCTTCACCTCAACAAGAAATTCAGCAAACACAACCTATATATATTGCAACTTTTCAGGTGGAAACAACCAAAACTGCAATGTGGCTTTTAAAACTTCCAGTGGCAACAAAAACCAAGACGACGAAGCTCACTAGCCTAAGTAACAAGAAGTTTTGCCTCTACTTTGGCCTCAGTCCCACGTATCAATAAAGGACCAAGAGCACAAAATGGAGAAAAAAAAAAATATAACACCCTCAAAACATAATTCACTCATCTTTTTATCAGGGATAGAGGTTATCCTAACCTCTAGCTAACAATACATCCAAATTACTGGAGTGAGCATCAGATGAAGAACCTACCAATTTTGTTCTTCTCACGGTTGTTCTGTTGCTGTGAACTCTATCTTCTAGCCTAGATGGCTGCTCATGATCACCTATCTGATGTAAATGAAGCAAAGCTATCATGCTAATTGCAACTAAAGCAGCATTTCCCACTATTCCGCCCATATGATCCAATCCAATAGATCTCTTCACAAAATTGAAACTTGAGACAAAAATATTCATAAGAATATTAGATCTCTTAGCTTTCACAGTTGCAAAATTCTCAGCCGAACAGTTTGGTTGTTGTCCATAGAGAAGAATATCAGGAGCGATGAGGCAGCCTGCATCATGCACATCGCCAATAAAAGCAAGAGCTTCTTCAATGACTTTATACTTTTTACCACGGTGTTCTGTCAGCCTCATTGCAAGAACAATTCTGCTCTGTTCTAAGCGTGCAATTGCAGCATCTCTCTCAACACGCTGCTGGGTTTGAATTGTCTACATATAGAATGAAGTTCCAAATCAGAGACTCCCTTCAAAGCATCATGCAACATAAGGCCAATAAAAACGGTACTAAAAAAGATAAGCTTGTAATTAATTGATTAATGAAACTTCTGAACTTTCTAAAGAAAGTTGCGGAAAGACTATAGCTACTGCATGTTTGTATATTGTTGGTTCATTTTATGTTTTGTTAGAAATCACACATCAACTACGAATAAGACTAAAATATATTATATAAATAGGATACAAACCTCATCATAAAAGTCAGTTTTATGAGGTTAAGCTAGACATAAATATACTAAAATGCTGATTAACTTCTTTTTTTTTTTCCTTAAAAGGACAAGAAAATTGTATAATGTGCAAAGATTACCTCGCAAGATTTTGGTGAGAAAATTGATCACTTTGGCCTAGTACTTTTGTTAAGATTTTGGAAAATTTCATAGGAATGATGCAGTAAAAAAGGCCTAGCATAAAACACTCCCAACATACAAGCATGACATGCCTTTAACCAGTTTAGTAATGAACACTAATAAGTATCAGTCAAGATGAACCAACATGCAATGGGTTGTGAATGTGAATAGCTAACTATTCAAGTTTAAATCTGTGAAGTCTTCTCTGTAACTATCTGAGGAAGAAAACTTTGTTCATAGCTAATTGTTCATGAGCGTAGATTAGAGTTCATAAATATATTATTTCATAAATATATTATCGAACCATGTTAAGTTCATGTGTGCTCTCTTCTTCCTTACTCGATTCTTATTCTTCAATTGCTTCTAGTGTTTCTTTTTTTTTTCGTGACCTTGTTGGATATTGTTTGTCCTAGTGATTTTGAGTTAAATCCACAGCAATGTATTTGAAAATATTTTAAAATTTATCCTATGGTATTTTCTATCACTTGGACTGGAAAAACATAATACAACAATAGGGGCCAATTATAGAGAGATCATGGAGCAGAAGAAACATAGGTAGTGAGCCCTTACTTAAAAGGAATTAAAATCCACAACAAACCTAATTCAAAAGATTTTCAAAATCATTCTTTGATATTACCTAACACTTGGATAGGAGAAACATAATGCCCACAAAAGGACACCCAAAAGGAGCCAATTATAAAGAAATCATGGAGTGAAAGAAACATAGGTAGTAAACAGTTACAAAACTAAGGACTGAAATTGTGAAGAGGCAATTAATAGATGAACCACTGAAGCCAATGGCCAGGATTGGGGAACCACGGCAATAGATTTAAAATAATGACCCAAACACCAAAATGTAGTAAGAGGTCTACACAACAAAATGAAAACATAACTTCAGATAGAAGTTTCAGAAGTCTGGGAAGGGATAAACATCCATAAACAATATCATTGCAACAATAAAAACAAAGAAGTCCATAAACAATATCATTAAAACACTTAATCAAGAGCATAATTTTTAATATTTTTTTCACTTTTAAGTAATTGAACGGAACCTTAATAATAAAATCTGGTTCTTAACATGCTTCTTCCCTTCTTCCCTCAAGTCACCCTCCAGGGTCATGTCCATTTGCCCTAATGTCCAATTCAAAACTAACCTCCCTCAATACAACAATACATAAACAACACTTTTCCAAATTAAATCTGACGTAATTAACATCTACTCTTTGAAAAGATACAAAAAAAACAAAATTCCGCAAATTTTGTGCTCAAGAGTTAGGATTTTCATTATAACGAATTGTTGGCCTTATAAAATAACCACTCTCACTCAGTTGTTATGCATATGTGAAGAGAACAAATTAACATACAATTTGAACAAATTTCAAGCCATATAACAGCAGAGAAATTATAACAAAACAAAAGAAAAAAAAAATTAAAAGAAAAAATGAGACAGAAAGAAAAAAACAAAAAGCTCACATGAAAGAACTCGAGCTGGTCTTCGAGGTTCTCAAGCGCGGTCCGTATGGCGTTGAGACTCTTGGCTTCGCGAAGGGCAGAGTCATCATCGCCGTCGGCAGGTCGAAAGTCCTTAACAAAGACGAAACCATCAGCAGCGGCGTTAGCGGTAGAATTGGGAAGGGACGAAGAGTTTTTGAGGGCTTTGAGGGTAGTAAGGAAGTGGGATCTGGAAACCGAGTGAATTGCGTCGCTGAGCTTGTCGTGAAGGTCCCAAATTTTTTCGAGAATGGCTTCGATTTCTTCCATCTGCATATCCCATTTCATTTTCGGTTTCAGGGAAAAACCGAGACACATACAAGCCAGACAGGGACACCCAACAAATTCAAACCCCACTTTTTAAATAACTGCCAATATTATTACCACCATTTAACCTGCCTCCAATGTTAGGGAAAGAATCTTGTAGCATGGTTGTTGTTACTCATTTTGAAAAAGATTTTAATTGAGATCCTTTTTAACTAAAGAAACTACTTTTAAAAATATTTTAAAACAATATTAAATTAAAAATTAAAATTTAGAAAGTTTTCATCTATTATATATTATATGAAAAAAATATACAAATTCATATATATTATATGAAAAAAGTATATACAATATATATATAAAGAATGAAAATCGTCACATAATTAGGTTAAGTTGTGTGAATACTCTTAATGAAATGTATGTATTAATAGGAGAATACAAAACAAAAAGTGTGAATAGTGCATAGCTTCTAGAATAAAAAAAAAGTGTGTATAGTATACACAAATTAACATCTTAAATAATTCTTCAAGGTATCATCAAATACAACCAACATTACAAATTATAAAAAGATAAACTTTATGATAAAGTTAACCAAACTTTAAATTCTTAAAATTTATTTTTTTCTTAAGAAAATGTTATAATAAATTATTTACAATATTATTTTATATGAATATTATTTTTAAATATTATTCATATAAATCATTTAGAAAAGAACTTATAATAATAGATTTTAGAGAACTTTTATACAAGAAAGATGTTAAATAGTTGACATAAAAATTAAAAATAATTTTTACACGAGTTCAATTATTATCTTATCAAAATTTTATATTTCTCAAAGATCTTTTATTAGTTATAAGTATTTTAGATCCACTTGTTGTTTGATAATTGTAGGCATATAAGTGTATGATATATGTATGGGTTGGATTTGGACTTTGATGACGAGTAAGGAGTGTACATAATATTTTGGGATGCTATTACACTAAAATATTCCTTCTTTCTTGTATCTTATTACCACCAAACTCCATCCTTATTTTTTTTTTCTCTTTCCATTCTTTTCCCTCTTTCTAAAAATTAACTTCTTTTTTCTTATCAAGTCTTTAGAGTTATGTTGATGTCAAATTAATAATAGTTAAAAAAAATTTAAGTTGGATAACTGAGTAAGTTTTTTCTTTTTTATTTTCTTATTCTTTTATTAATGTGTGCTGGAAATTGTTGGAAAAAAATTTTAAATCTTGTTAACTAATATTTAATAATGAATAATTAGGTTTTTGGATTTAAGTTAATGAACAATTACTCTGAAAGTTAGATTTTTTTTTTCAAAAGATATTCGAGTTCTTCTGACAATAAACAAGAACTTTGGTATGGAAAACATTCTTAGCTAGATACCTTTTAAGTTTTAGAACATGTTTATGCATCGATTCAGAAAAATTTTGATTTATATGAAAATTGTGAAATAGGTATTCTTTTAGAAATTATTATAATATTAAAAGTATAATTATTATGTGGATTGATATTAGATACCGTATGAATTCATAAAATTTTATTTGACATGTTTGAAATACTAGTATAAAGTATAGGTTAATTATGTTTCAATTACTACGCATTGACAAAAAAAAAATGATGCCGTAAATTATGATATTATTTTAAGTTAAGAAATACATTTTATACTCATTAACGTAGATCACTATTTTTAGGTTGGGACATATAATATCAAATGTAAAAACTAAATTACTATGACGAGTCTAGTTTAAGAGACATATAATGTTTATTAATGTAATAAATTTGTTTTCTTTCTGATTTTTGCATTGTGAATGACATGCGAGTTCATTCTTTCTTTTCTCTAGTCACCAAACTTATGTTGCTCCATGCCATTGCTCTAATCATCTCTTCTCTTCATTTTATGCATTTGATCACATTGATATATTTTGATTATAAGTTTCAATTGTATGTGGCCTATACTGCTCTTCATTGTTATCATATATTGAGGCAAGGGTCCCATATATTTATTTGAAATTGAATTTATTTTGAAAAGTTTAACCACAAGCAGTTCTATAAAAAAATGTTTAATTATGTGTTTTTGCCATTATTTTTAAATTTTTGTTCAAATATTAAAAAAAATTCCCAAAATAAAATAGACTTTTTCCATCTTTTAAAATTTTAAAAAATTTAAAATTATAAGAACTAAATTATTTTAACCGTACGAGTAAATATTTTAAAATTCTTATGATCTTTAATTCTTATATTTCGACTTAATTACATAAACTAATTATAAAAAATTATAAGAACTAAACCATATACTTTAGTCCTAAGACTAAGTTATGAGAACCAAAAATTAAGAATTGATGTTGGGCATAACAAATTTAATTGATTAAAAGTTCATTAGTTCCTAGAATTAAATTATCTTGACTAGAAAATATAAACTTATTACTAATAGAAAAAATAGGACATAATAATTAAAAATTTTATAAATAAAAACATAGTTTTATAAATAAAAAATAATTATTACATTGATTATATTATAATCGATATAATAATCTATCTTTTACATCAATTTTACAAACCGATACATCGGTTTTACAAAAGATATAAAAAGTGAGCAGAAAAATTAAGTTTTAAAAAAAATAACATAGATATTTAATGCATACATATTATATTGATTATCAACACAAACAATGCAATGGAGTGTAAGATATGTCAACTGGTGTAGACTGGTGTTATTTTAAAAAATTGAAAATAAATGAGACGTCCAATATATTACATCAGTTACTTTGGCAATCAATATAATAGAGTGTAATAAAAAAAATTACCCTAGAAAAGCTTACCGATGTAATAGGTTTGTTTTGTAACCTAACATTTTCACTCTTTTGTTGTTCATCTTTTCCTACGCCGCTGCTGCATTTTTTTTGTTGTTGCTCCTTCTCAATGTTCTCACTCACATCTTTGTTGGTAGGCTTTGTAGCCTTTGACAATTTTTGCTCTATTTTGCATTTTTTGATATGTGTGGTTTGTTTAACATGTTTTTATGTTCATCGCAGGTTACTAAGAGTGTCATAGTAACGCATGATCCTATTTGTAAATATAGTTAGAAATTTGTTTTTGATTCAAATTTTTTTGTGGTAACTTCTTTTAGTATATATATTATCATTATAGTATTTATGTTGCATAAATTTATCATAGATTTTGAGTTTTAAAAATTTGGATCGAAAAAACTTTAAACGGCCATAACTTTTGATAAAGAACTCAGATTAAGAAGCTTAAAAAATGAAAGTTGCTCGAAAAAACTTCCAATGGTCATAGCTTCAAATGTCACATATTACTTCGATTCCAGTTATGTAATATGTCTCGCTTTTTACTTTTTTTAAGTATCATATTACATCGATTGTGTTCATAACCTATGTAATATTGATACATTTTACATCGGTTGAACAAACGATATAAAAAGTTATAGACTTTCTATATCACTCGCATCAACATTAGTTACAGAACCGATATAGAAAATCTCTTAGAAACGATATAAAATCTCATTTTTCTATTAATGTATCCAACTTAATTAAATTTTAAAGTAATTTTTAAAACTAATTGTTGTTTCAAAAATTATATGTATATTTTAATTAAATTTTCTACTCATTTTAATAGTTTTATTAATATTGTATTTTGTATTTAAAGATTGAGTGAAACTTATTTTCATAATATAAATGATTAAATATTAATAATTTATATCAAATCTTAAATTATTTATTTAGATAGTATTTTAGAGCATTTCATTTTGTTCATTATTTAAGATATTAGATGTGTATGATAATATGATAGTAGTTAATGATAATTCTATAACTTAACTTCCGATCCTATTGTCATTGTCGAAACAAAGACTTTGCAACTATAGTGAGATAATAAATTTTTTTTGAAGTGAATAATTTTATTGTTCTACTTCTCTACCTGATGAATTAAAAATAGGAGAAAATTTCTATATTAAATATTTATAATTTTTTATGGTGTATGGAAAGTGAGGGTATGTAGATTTCTTAAGTCTTAATCCATTTAGTTTTCCATAAATAGATGTGTTAGATGTTGATAAGATCACAAACTCAATAATAAATGAAAAGTTTATTACAAGAGTATATTTCTTTAAGTATGTTTTCTGAAAGAATGTAACATGTAGGAATTGAAAATTTGTATGTTAAAAGGTTGTTTTAGATTAGTATGAATTTATTGATAAAATTTTGGTACCAATTTAATGACAGTAAAAAATGACATAGTTAGTTGCGTGAACTGATAATTTGTAAATTTGACATGGTTAGTTGTACTTTGATGTTTTGTAAATTTAGATAACATTGATGAATTCACTATAAGTAGTATGATAATTATTTTTTTAAAAATATGAAAGAGAGGAATATTTGTTTGGTAGAACTTCTACCTAGAGTTAGAAAGGGGATTGATAATTTGCTCAACTAAATTCAACTTTGATTGAAATTAATAACTTTTTTAGTGAAATTCGCTCAATGACTTTTTTTAACTCGGGTGAATTATTTTTGTTTAGCAAAGTTTATCTAAAGAGAATTTGTGAAATTATTGGATACTTTAGGAATTTTTTCCATAATAAAATGATGCATATGTTGTTTAAATTCATTTGAATCTTTTGATAAAATTAGTATGGTTCTTTGAGATTGTGTATACATTTTTATTATTATTTATATTAATGGATTTAAATCGTTATATATAATGAGATTGGTTTATATTGAAACTTTTGATGCTGAATGGACATTAATAGTTTTCATCTTCTGGTTCAAAATAAAAGAAATAAAGGATTACAATATAGACTGTTTATTGTAAGGATGAATCATCTACTTCAGTGATAGACCACCTAACATATAAAAGATGATAGTATAGAAAGGTTAGGTGACTTCAAGTCATCTTTCAACAAATCTAATTATGAATTCAATTAAATAGTATTCAAAACTTATATGTAAGTAATGATTAAAGGGGGTTTAAGGATGTTTAGTAGAAAATTAAAGAAGATGGTGAAACAATAAAGAAAATAGGTTCATTTAATAGTGAATTCATAATTGATTATCTTAATTAAGATTATAATTCTTTCAATCCTCACACGGAGTCAAACTTAATTAAACAAGCATTGTATTAATCAAATTTAATATAGTCGTGTTATTAAAACAAGCATCTATTGATATTCAATATCTCACACTTTGTCTCCAAGAGTCTACTCATTAGATATTTGTCTTTTACTATTTTAAACTAAGTGAACAGAAAATTGATTAGAACTAAGTGAACTAACCAATAACTTTAATTAAAGAAAAGAATTGAATTCTCAACTAGCTTTTTCTTAGATAGAAAATAGATTTCAAAAAGACCAATAGTAAAGCATAAACTGTTACAAAGAAGTTAAGAACAAGAATTATATTGAACAAAAATATCATAATTCATTAGGAAATGACAAGAGAATCAACCCAAAAGAGTTTAATTTTTAATACAAAGACAAAAGGAGAGAATTACAATGAAGAAAATAAAAAACTAAAAAAATGTGATGATACTCTATTTTTCGAATGTCGTTGTGAAGCTTCGTTCCTCTCCCTTGGATAATTGTATCTTTTTATAGGTTTATTTATTCCAAGAATCTTAGAATTATATTATATTTCAAATATTTTTCACATATTCTCAGTTTTCAACTTTTCATAATTCTCATATCTTGTTTCCAATTTTATCCAAACTTTGTTTCTTTATATAGTTGTAGATGATTTGTTTCCAAATCTATTTTTGAGATATTGTGGATTTTATTCTCTAATTCTTTTACTCAAATTTTGTTTTTTATTTTGATTTAAAGAAATAACTTGAACTTTTGCTTGATGAGACTTATCCTCTTTCTTTGGACAAACTATCAAATAATTTAATCTATGTTATTAAATGTAACAGGCTTTTTATATTCTTATCTTCATTTTACTTGATGTTGTTGAAGTGTCTTTTACAGTTAAGTTTTGACAAATGATTTGTTGAATCATACATTCCATGAAACTACTAGACCGTCTAATTAATGAAACTATTAGACCGTCTAATTAGAATAGGTGTAAATGTTAGGACATACTATCACTAAAAATATAAAATTAAAATAAACTCAATCAAATTAATCTTAATTAAAATAATAAATTTATTATTGATTGTACTAAAATAAACCACAGAAACTTCTAAGTATGAACAAAATTATATTTATCAAATATGAAGTGATTACTTAAGTAGTAATGGTTCTATAAACTCAGACTTATGACTTGATTTTTTTTTTTTTAAATAAGTATTAAGCACAGGTACGAGAAACTAACATTTCACTTTATATAAAAGCTCACCCACTCAAGTAATATAGCTCAAAAGCAATCAAATCTAAATTTTTAAATACTAAAATAAGTTAAAAAATTATAAAATAAAAGAAAACTATAAAAGCAAGATAATAAAACTTCTTATAATTATTTTATAAGACATGGAAATCTTAATTTTAACATAAATTATAATCATATAATAGTTGTATTTTATAGAAATTGTTATAATTATTATGATATACAAAGCTAAACTATTGGTCAAATATAGATAAATACATAACTTGATGATATATATATATATATATATATATATATATATATATATATATATATATATATATATATATATATATATATATATATATATATATATATATATATAAATACATATATATATATATATATATATAATTTAGCATATTATTAGAAAATATATAATTTAACATGATGCTCATGTTTGTTACTAATAACAAAATTACATTTAAATAAGTTATATTTCAAAATATGAAAATCTAATGAAAATAAAAAACTCTCTTCAAATAAAATAACTATCTAATGGTGGCATTCTCGTAGGTTCGTGAAAATGACGTATTTTTTAATGTATCTATTATACTTCGTCAAGCAACTGAGGTAGCACTATGTATACGTCAACAAATATGTGGTGTTTGAAAAATAAAACGAAAATGAAAAATAAGTAAAAAAAATAAATATTACAAGTAAATAAAAAATGTTGAGAAATAGAAAATTATTTTATATTTCTCTTAAATACAATATTAAATATTTATTTATTTTCATTTGTCTTTTCTGTGTCTGATCATTCTATGTTTTTTTCCTTCTTTCCATATATATCCTGCAAGAATTCACGCGCAAAAGTATGGAAAAACACACCGCGTATTTTGTTTGATTAAATCGGTGCACAATGTCTTACGTTATAACGCCTGTCACACACGTTTGCCTTCTCATGTGTCTCATGCCCAACATTCAATCTAACAGCTACAGCTTTGATTGAATATTTTAAATAAATTTTATTGTTGTAGTTAGTGTCTTCAAGAATCGTTTGTGTGCATATGTTATTTTTATATGATAGTTAAAAGTTTATTATAGAAAAAAAAAATGTTATCATCCTTTTTTTCATTCATTATAATTTTATAGTGCTGTTATTTTTTTCTTTTTGAGAGTGCTGTTATTTTTTTCCCTTTTGAGATGCTTAAATTTACCAGGTAAACAATCCATTTAAGGTAGAGATTATATAGTATGTATGGATAGAAAGAAATAAAAATTAATAAATATGACAAAAAAAAATGAAGATAAAAAATACTAATAAGGATGGGGGAGAGTTAAAAGAAAGAGAAATAAATGTATGTTCATTCAGTATTTTCTATATTTTATTGCTGCTTAATCTACACACTATTGCACTTTCTTCTTTCTTTCTTTCATACTAACCAAATTTTACTAGGCCCACACCTTACGTTAATAATCCAATCATCTCCCATTATTCTTGGTTTCCTTTCAAAAACTTTCTTTTCATTGAAATTGATACACATTTTCACTCTTAACAAATAGACATTCTTTCTCCATTTCAGACAGCATATAGTTTAATTTCTTAACATGAAAACAAAGTTCCAATATAATGCATAAAAGAAAAGTATATCAATCATACTAAACGATGTGGGACCCAAACAAGACTAGTGTGACGCATTTAGCGTTAGTTTTCTTGAAAAGTTGTAGAGAATACAATGGGAACATTGCAAAGTTATATGACTAATAGTTTCAGTTTCATTCTTCTTTCCTTAGATAAGTCAGCACTTCACTAATGATGTGTTTGATTAAGGAAAAAATATGTAGAAGGATAGTTCTTGCCCCTTTGCATACGCGTTCACGCAAACTTAGCTAGCAACTAGCAAGTGTACCAAACTTGTACAAATTAAGAATATTTTGGTCTATTCATTCTTAATTGCAAAGGAAAAACAAGGTAGTTTTGTCACTCTATCCGCGTAATTCTGAAGGTCAAGTCACATTCATATCATAGCTACTAGCCACATGCATGCACCTTCCTCACACATTCCCAAACATCTTATTCAGATATGTGTATATATATTTAAGAGTGAAGTGTCTTCAAATTCTCATATTCATATTCTTTCCAACAATTCCCATTAAACTAACCATGAAGAGAGGGAGAGAAGAGCGTGACTTAGACAGCAAGACTAATAACTGTTTGATGCTATTGACCAAAGTTGGTGTGAGTGAAACCAACCCAACATCAAAGGGTAGAGAGTTAAGGGATAGTAGTAATATTGGTGATTTCAAGTGCAAAACTTGCAATAGAAGGTTTTCTTCTTTTCAAGCCCTTGGTGGCCACAGAGCCAGTCACAAGAAGCCAAGGCTCATGATCACAGATCTGTCGTGCCATCATGAGTTACCTAGTCCAACACCGAAACAACAACCTAGGATGCACCCATGTCCCATTTGTGGGCTTGAGTTTGGCATTGGTCAAGCCTTGGGAGGGCACATGAGAAAGCACAGAACTGCCATTAATGATGGTTTGTTGAATCGTAGAGATTCAGATTCTTTGTCCATTTTGCAGAAATCTAAAGATGGTGGAAGGTTGAATTTGTGTTTGGACTTGAACTTGATGCCATTGGAGGATGATGATCTTAAGCTCAACCTGAGGACACCCGTTCTCAATTGTTTCATTTGATTGGAAATTTTGTAGTTACCGAAATTCTTTTTTCCTTATACAGTTTTTGTGTATTTTTTCGTAATTTATTGTAGGCACCTGCTTGTAGTTCATTTTGTAGTCGTATCGTGTTTATATGAAACTTCTTAGTTCTTATGCAGATTTTTCGAGAGTAGGTTCCAAACGTAATCATTTTTTCCTGGAAAATGTTCTTGATAAGCTCAATCCCAACAATGTCGTGTGATTTAATCATTCATTTTCGTAATACTAGCCAAAAATCGGAAGTGTTAATGGATTGGATCACTCAAAATTTTAATTTCACAATCCTTTTATTTAAAAAAAAAAATATCCTTATTTATAATTAAGCTAAAAAAACCTCCATTGTGTCTAGTGCAAGAACAATTCATCTTTTTCTTGTAAAAAAAAAAGAAAAAAAAAACTAGAGGGTTTGAAAAATTAGCTTCAACTATCGCAAAAATATTTAGACTTGTTTAATTGAATTTTAGAAATATTAATAGCTATTTTATGAAATATAAAATATCAGTACAAGGAATAAAGTCCCAATACACTGGTAAAAAATAAAATTTAAGGAGTAAAATTGTATTGTTATTGCACTAAAGCAGCGATTTTTTGTCCATGAGAGACCATGGATTACAAATACTATGAATGTGAAATAGCTCAAACACAGGGACATAATTTCTGTGTGTCCCACATTTTTTATGATTGTAAAAAACAATTAATACAATTAAAAGATTAATTACCATAATAATTATGAAAAACGTAAAGATTTAAATAGTAAGAATAATGTGTATAGATTTAAATAGTAAGAATAATGTGTATAGATTTAAATAGTAAGGATAATGTGTATACTAAGAAATAGTTATAAAAAAATTCTTCTATTAATGATAGATATTAATAAATATTAAAAAAACATTTATAAAGAGAATTTTTTTATTAGTGGTAAGATACATCCTTATTCTGATGGAGTTTTTTTTTTTTTTTTTTAATCTGAGTTGAGTGTGTCGTGTTTTAGATATCATCTACTTTCCACAATCTCGTATGAAAAACAATTCTGACCTCGATTCACCGGAAATATGTAAGCAAAATCTTCTAGAATCTTATCCCTTTTAAATGGTCCAATGTCATTTATATGTGTATTTCTGTTTGAGTAATACTATACTAACAAATTACTCAACAATTTAAACCGACGAAAAATATTGGAAGAGAAGAAAAAAAAGAAAAAGTGAGATAAATCAATGATGAGACAGACACACTTAAAAAGAAAAAGAAATAGTGTTTTAAATAATATTGTTAAAATATGTTATTTTTGTGTTTATATTTTCTAATTCTTGTGATATTTAAAAGTTGATGATTCCAATCATATGTGTGTAAACATTTGTAATTTTAGTTTCTAAAATTGTGAAATGTTATCATGGTAGTAATTCAAATTAAAAATGAAATAAAATAAAATTTTATTAACTCTCATACCATGTGTACATTCATATTCATTACTCGGAAACTCTAGGAAGTGATATAAGCAATCAATATATTACTTCCAATCCAAAACATAAAATAATAAATTTATGAATTTGTTTTATATACATTATTAATCTTGTTCATTCTTACTTATATTAAACTTCTAACCTATACTTAAATTTCTAATAACAAACTTAGAAATGTAATTATCAACCTAACAAATAACATGTTACATTAGATATCAACAAAGTTAGTGAATAATTAATAAAAAAGACTAACTTAACTAGAAAATTTAATTTTATATATTAATTTATTATTTTTCAATTTCAAAATCTCATAATTTTTTGGCTAAAATAAAGGTTGATTAATTCCATATATACTCATGTATATATAAGATATGCGTCACTAAATCTTCAATAAAGAAAATAAATTAGAACGGATTGATAAATAACTTAATTGATCTCATTATTTACGAGAAATTTGTCATAAAAAGAGCTTATATATGTTACAGGTAATTAAATTTTGAATGTGAATGTTGCAATTGAGTGGGAAAATGAAATAAATTCATTTTATCAATATTTACCGTGAATGATTGTAGGATTTTCACAAATTTAATTGTATACATGTCATTTTTAGTTTTATTATTTATATATTTGTATATATAATAATGAGGAAATTCCAAATAAGCTCTGTAAAAAAATATTTTAATTATATTCCTAAGAGATATTTTCTCTTAAAAAAATTATGTATATTTCTTTTTTACGAATACTCATAAATATTTAATTATATAATACCTACAGTTGAGAAGAAAGATAAATACTAAATTTCTATGTGACTGAGTCGTATAAAAGTTCAACCTAAGAGGATTGATTCCCCTCTCGTAATAAATATACGCCATGATCTAACTCATTTCTTCAACTTTGGTGGCTTGCATCACACGTTTGTCTTTTTATTTGTTTTATCTTTATGATCCATCCATTTTATGCTAAATATCAACGTATCAGGGCAAAATGCATAATTAGTTTAATACCATCATAGATAATGCTATTATTCTGTTTGAAGTTTCAACCACGAAGCCTTTTACAATTAATTGGGCTTGTAATTCACATATTACAGAAAGGACTCTTCGGAATCAGAATAAGGCTATGATTCTTGTTATCTTCCACCAGGCGTTTTAGCTTGGTAGCATGGACTCTATGTCTCTCTTTTATTATTCATACTTTACCAAATAAAATGCAAAGGACTCTTCCACCTTGATTGCATTTTAGTTATATATAAACTTATTAACAGTTTTTTAATGATACAAAAGCATCATTAAAAATACAATACCAAATTACCTGGTAAAAATAAATTAGCTCCAATTAAGGGAGTATAACGCAACCTATAGCCAACTAAATAGTGCTTATTTCTTAAAGAGAAGTTTATTTTTTTGAAAATTAACTCAAAAAACACTTAGTTTCTGTTATAAGAAATCATTATATTTGTAAAATTTCTCGATTGAACTGACAAAGTAAAAAAATAGCGTACTCGTGGATTTAAGAAAAACACTTTTTCACTAAACATATAGTAATTTGCAGCATAAATTATTTTTTTTGTAGTTAATAGGACATATAAAATGTTTTGCACAAAAGAAAAATCTTAAACTCGATAGCTTTTTCTATAAATTTCTCGTTTGATGACAAATATATCGGTGATCACGTGATGGATAAAAATAATAATAAATAAATAAATAATGCGGAAACTCTTATGCAACATTTACGATGACCTTTTAGTTTTTCATAAATAAGTTGGGCATAATTTGTATTCATGGAATTTAAAATGTTGTTCAGAGTAGATATATACATAAGTACCTACAATATAAAATAGCCCGAAAATATTTTTAGTAATATTTAACGTGAAATAACAGGTATAATTATTTAAACTAAGAATTGTGTCAATATAATTTATTACGTTTTAAAGAATATAAATGCCATTAACCATTCAAAATATCAACGATCATTGGATTTGTGGCCCAACCAAACAACACAAGGTGCAAAGACAATCATATCTAGCTTTGAATTAATATATAATAACATCTAGGAAAGAAACTATAAAAGAATGACAGCGTGAAATGCAAAGCACGAATCATCATCAATTTATCATCATACATGTATTTTCCTTCTTCCTTCTTGTTCTTGGACAACAATGATGCCTCCTCAACCACAGCAAGCTGACTTTTGTGCAACTTGCCCTGCAGTTGCCTGATCTTGTTGGTTGATTTTAATTCCTGCTGGCTGCAATGAAAATATGGCGAGACATTCAACATGATGGAGAAAAAGATGTGAATACAAATATACTTCTCCTAGAATTCAAGGAAGATGAAATTCAAATACCTCTGACTTAGAGTCGGTGTCAGCAAGCCTTTGTTTTATATCTTTCGCAATCGAGAAGAAAACTTCCTCCACGTTTAGATTTGTCTTTGCACTCTGCAATAGAATTTCTTTACAGTAGGTGATAACAACAAAAATTAAGGAAGTTTCCACATTTTAATTTATGCAACACTTACTGTTTCAAAGAATTTGATTCCATACTCATCGGCCAGTGCTTGGCCCTTGGAGGTAGGCACGGCCTAGAAATAAAAGCAGGCATGTATGAATCCAAAAATCTCATATTTGACAAATATTAGAGGACAGGAAGATGTTACTAATACAATTAATGGCGACAATCAGAAGTCAATCCCTTATTCGCTCGACCTCAAACAAAAATGTTTCATTCACTAATGGTTTAAGAGGTGGTTCCTCTAACACCATGAAGCATGTTTGTTTAAACTTTTGGATTGGCTAACAGATGCACACCAGTTTAAAATAAAAGTGGTTTCAAAAGCACATGGTTAAGTGTGCAAAGATGAATTGGTGCGTGGGTTAAATCTCAAACAAACATGCTGCATTATGGTGCAACCAACTCTGGCATAATAGTGAGAAAATGTATATTTGAAGATAATAATGGATCATTTCTCTGGTTCCATTGAGTTGGATCTGATCAAAATAGGTGCATCGAAGTTCCTAGATAACTCAGAGAAAGGTCCCAGATGTTTGCATACCCTTTTGCTTTCATCCATGTCGGCTTTGTTCCCCACCAGTATTTTGTTAACATTGTCTGAGGCATGCTGCTCAATGTTACGAATCCAATTCCTGATATCTGAAATTGGTATAAGCTGGGTCATATTCCATGAGGAAGCCTTTGAAGACAAAAAGACATCTCCAAATTTTAAAACAAAAAACAGATGGAAACTTACTGTTAAATGAAGATTCATCTGTAACGTCATAGACTAGCAATATGCCCATAGCACCACGATAGTAAGCTGAAAAAATAGGAAATTCAAGAAAGGGTTCGCACATTAAAAACTACTTGACAGAAACTCAAACTGGTACAAAGATTGGAATTCAGTGAAGAATAAAAGAACTCGAGAGTTACAGCAATGAAACGGTACCCATTGAAATGAATATGGACTTTGACAAATCTGACAGAGAAACTATAAGTGTACCCCAGTAGTGAAAGTCATTTTAGATAATTCAAAGAGACTCACCAGTGATTATCACCTATGCACATTAATCACTAATATCCACAGGGACACGTTCCCAAAATAGGGACACGTTCACAAAAGCTATTTTACTCGCATATTTACATGGTTAGCAATCGAGAAACTGGAACCCAAACAGCAAGAGAGGATTGTTTTAAGGCTTGGGTATGGGATAAATCTGCCTATGTATGGTTCTGTAGCTGATCCCAGGCTCGGTAATGGAAGAGGATCATGTTAGGTCGTTAGAAAATCATTGATATACTAAAATATGGATCACTAACAATAGAGTTTCGCTAATGCTAGGTCACTTCCCAGATCTAATGCCTTGTATAGCTAAAGTCCAGTGTCAAATGAGTCAGGTTCACTGCATTAGCATCCAGATGTAAATAACAAAGGTTCTCACATTTTTTTAGAGACAAGGGTAAAGAGACTGGTTCAAAAGTGCTTCATTTGGTTTGCTACTAGGAATATTAGTACTTTGACAGATAAGTCTGGAGATGGTGGACACCGAGATTTGAAGTTTGAATAACATCAAATGTGCCTACGAGTACAGAGTTAGAAACTACAGGATTTAAACTCTGTCGAAAGGTTTTAGGCTAAAAGATAAGAAATATGTGGTGGGATCCAAACAAACAAAAGTATATGCTTTAAAGCCTTACACAAGTGCAATAACTTTGAAAAGTGGACAAGGTATCAAAATTATACAAAGGAGAAAAGAGAAGTTGTCAATGAAGCACGATCTAAAGCTTTTGAAGTGTTTTACAAAGAATTCAGAACAAAAAAATGGAGAACATAAGACCTATAAGTTTTTTCAAAAATAAAGGAAAACAAGAGATTTGTATCAAATGATATGTATTAAGGATGAGAAGAAGAAAGTTTAAGTCATAGATCAAAATATCAAAAACAGGAGAGCAAGAATTAGTTTTTCAATGATGGACAAGAATCACATCATAATAAAGGACTAAAAATCCAAAAGGAGGGACACAATTTGGCTTATTATCGTAGTCCTTGGATTGGAAAGGCACAAAAGTTTCGTAAGAGGATGCATAGCGGTAAAGTTGTTGATCTAGATGATATGCCCTATCCACGATAGAAAGTGTGTATGAGAACAACATTTAACTCACTAGGTTATTTAATGACTTTAAGGTATAAGAAAACGTCACATGAGTGGAGGAAGCACTTTAATTCCTATACTGAAGAACGAGAGATACATTTTAGGGTTGTATCAACCAAAGTTTACATAAATATAAAACTTATTAGTCATACCATAAAATTATGAAAAAAAAAAAAGTTATTAGGCATAGATAGATTAATAAAAGAGACTATGGAGATTTGCAACATGAGACAAAATTCCTTTTTAAGAGAGTTGATGAAAAGATATTGAAGCAAAGGAAAAACTTACATATGATTCTTATAAACTCGGAAAAAGCTTACGGTTGATCAAGAGAAGTGTTGAGAAAGAGTTTGGAAAAGAAAGATGATCGTGTGACTTATATCCAAACTATACAAGACATGTATAATGAGGTAACTATTAGTATGACAATCTCCAGAGGTGAGATTAAGGACTTTACCAGAGAGATGAGATTACATCAAGGTTGAGCCTTAAATCACCAGTTATTCAATCGAGTCTTTGACGTGCTTACCAAGAATGACATAGTTTTGATTGACAGATTAAGGAAAACTGTTAACTTTAAACATGAGCTTTGGTGACAAACTTTCAACACGCAGTATTTACTTAAGTAGGTACAGGATTGAGTATATATGCATTATAATTTTAGCAAAATATGAAGAATATGACTTGGAAGTAAAAGAGAGAGACGTCATACCAGAGGTATCTATGTTTACATATCTAGGATCAATACACTAACAAGATTAAGAAATTAATGTAGAACCTAGATGCCGCCAACAAGATACAAGCAGGATAACTAATTGGAAAACAAGATATAAGTTTTATAGAATCCATATAATTTATGGTAGTTTATGTTAAACTTTAAAAGGAGAACAAGAAGAAATGTGAGTACCAAAATGAGAATGCTAAGATGGATGTGTAGCATGTCAATAAAGGATAATATGAAATGATTGCACCAATTGAAAAGATGACAAAAAATCGGTTAAGGTGATTTAGACACATGAAGAAAACATTCATGGAAGCACTAATAAAGTGTGTAGATTGCATGTTTATAGTTTGTGGAAAGGAAGAGAGGGAGACCAAGAAGGACTCTGGAGAAAATTGTTAAGGGAGATCTCATGGTAAATAATATATCTGAACATTTGGGCTTTAAGCATATTGAATAGTGTTGTGTAATCCATGTAACTAACTTCAACTAGTGGAATAAGACTTTTGTGTTATTAGGCATAGGATAAATTTTTGGGCTTAATTGTTGGTTTAAGAATTATCTTTGAATGTGAACTCCGAACTTTCCATTATAGTCAGTCCCATCCTTTTTGGGATTTAGCTCTAAACAATTGAGGAGCACATCAACGGTTGAAATTCTAATGAAATGCATGCACATCTATAACATAATAACAAAACCAGTAGATGTTAAAAATCTCAACCATTAACTTTTTAATCAGCAGTATAACTACATTATAACTCCTAAAGAACACTCTCCTTACAATGGTTGGGGTTCTTTACCTTTCAATGACACCAGTACCTATAATCTATAAGGATCATAAATCTTACCGGTTGTAATTGTTCGGAACCGCTCCTGACCTGCAGTATCCCAAATTTGGAGCTTGATCCGTTTTCCATCCTGCTCAATGGTTCTTATCTTAAAATCAATGCTGCACCGGGAGGGTAGACCTAGTGATGTTAAGGAAACTTCTGGCACACAAGATTCTGCAATTTTAGTCCGAAATTGTGAAAACTCACCCTATGGTTGTGATGAAACTAGTTGTGAAAGAACCATCGGAGAATCGTAGAAGAAGGCAACTCTTTCCCACACCTGCAACCAATAACAGGAAAGGATTCGTCAAAAAAATTAAGGAAATTGTACACAATGCACCTCTCTTGCAATTTCTATGGCTACAGCATTTTTCATTTATTTACGCGAGTACTTTCATTCTATTCATTCATCCTCTAATAAAATAAAACAGAGAGGGTGGAAGGATCTATAACTATTGGATATATAATGCAGTAAAGTAAGCAATCAAGGTACGGGGAAATAGTTCGTGTGAAACGTCAACTGAAGTCATAGGGCTTCGTTCTTGTGGAGTAAGTAGATTAAAAGTGTGCACGAAAACAAAGCTCAAAAGCAATTTCCGAAACCACGCTTTCCACTAAACAACCACTCAAAAAACATTAACTGTCTTAAGTTGCAAATAAAAGGCTTCTATTCTGTAGAATTTACCCAAACACGCGTCCAATGAAACAAAAATTTGTCAAGGTACAGAGAGGCCTAACTACATACGGATAATAAGGAGAATCTGTCCAACATATACACACTATGATCAAACAGAATTAGCAATTCAACATCGTGATCGTATCGCAGTAACAGAAATAACGATTCAAATACTCGCACAAGCTAGATCATGAAAAGATTCAAACTCTAAAATCAAATACACTTGCGCGAAAATCCATTTCAACGAAAACCCAGACAAAAAAAACGTTACGTGGAGAATCACCTCGTTTGTTCGCAGAGAGAATTGCAATGTTATTTATGTTTTCTCATAAACACTGGAAAAAAAAACGGAGAAAAAAAAAGAAAGAAATCGCGAGAAAAGAGGAACCTACCACTATCGCCGATCAAGAGAAGCTTTATGAGATAATCGTAATCCGCACGAGCCCTTGCCGGTGGAGCCGCCATCAACTTCAATCGATGAATCTCTCACGATTTCAAAACTATGTGTGCGTATTCCCAAGTATCTGCATTCAATCCCAAAATAAAATTAAATAAAAAAGAGAAAATAATTAGAACGCAAAAATTGAAAATGAAAATGCATGAGAGAGATAGAGAGAGAGAGCACCAGATCCGAAATGGAAAGGAAAATGGGAGGGAGATTCAACGGAAGGACCGCGGAGATTTTTAGAGAGAGAAAGAAAGAAGAAGAACGATGTTTAATTTTGTTGCTTTTATTTTATAATAAAAAAATTGGGAATTTTTTATTGACCAGAGCAGAAAGATTAGGGTACAACCCGGAGTTCTTTTTTACCACCTTCAACTTCGGACCCTTCCCCAACTATACTGCCACCCAATTTTTATTAATATATATAATTCACAACTATTGATAAAATCAAAGATTTTAATTAATTTCAAATTGGCCACCCTCCCAAATAAAATAAAATCTTAATTATAAAAAAACATTTTCAAAGGATAACACTTTTTTTTTTCAAAATAAAAATAAAAACTTTATTATTTACCGTAATAGAATATCGAATCAGTGGTTGCGTTCTTTTATTCAGTATATTTCTTTCAAGAAGATAGTACTTGTTAAATTAATAAATAACTAAATACATAATAAAGAAAAGTGTTTAAGTATTAATAGGTGTTGATGTTTCGCAGATATTTAATTTTTTTCAGTAAATAGTTTTTTTTCTCTATTTAATTTTCAAATTGTATTTTGAGAAGAAGAAAAACACTATAGTGTGTCTTCCCCACCATTATAGGATGGCCTGATGAGAACAGCTACAAGATTCTAAAGACAAAAAAAGCCAACAAAGCTATCTATTTTATAATTTTGAAATAGCATATAGTGTGAATATTTAATTTAGATTCCAAATTTGTCCAATAAAAAATGTTAAAGATGTTGGGTATAGGTGGCGTTAAATGACTTGCGTTGTTCTGTGCCTTTGCATTGCCAGCTACTTTAGAATATATCTAGCTTAAGCCGTTAATTAACTGTCAACAGCTTTATATGAATTTCTTATTAAAAAACCAAAGCAAAAAAAAAAAAATCCATATATGTTTTTATAGATTTTTTTATTTCAATCTCAAAACATGAATTTTGTAAATTAGTTTGTATTCGAATGTTAGAGCTCAAAATATGAACACTAAAAAAACTTAGGTCATATAGAAATTGACATTCTCTAATATCATTTTTCCAGAATTAAAATGTATTATGATGCATCAAAATAACCTCATATCACCTTGTTGTCAAGATTATTTTATAAATGTTTTTCTATCTGTCAAAACAAAATATACTTTAAATATAAAAGAATAGCAAAGAATACATATACGAGTCATAATAATACCATTAAATTTAAGTTTTTTTTTAATTCATCAAAACCTTTAATAAATAAAAAATGGTAAGACTCAAATTAATATCAAAATATATAATATTTTAAACACGTTAATTTTAAATATTAACGGGCCTGAAGTATTAACGATTGTTGTGTATGTAATTGGTAATTATTTCTTCGGAATTCTGTTATGTTTAGGACAGAAAAGAATTAGAACTAATAATTTTGGTTTTAACAAATTTTCACATAAATATTTATAGGAAAGAAAAAGAAGTAAAATGAGTTTTTTTAAGTTAATTTATTAAAGGTATGTATATTATTTAAAAAATAATAATTCATGCATAATTTAGTTTTTACTTGTATAAAAGCTCATTAATTTTTTCTTACAAGTGGATCTAAATACATCTATGCAAAATGATATTTCCTACAATGAAAACGAAATTTAACACTAATTTAAAGAGTTAATACAGATTGGTTCACTCTGACCATATCAATAAGGACCGAGACATTTAAAATACTCTTTGCCAAAAAAAATGACCTTGTCAAGTTTAATACCAATTCTTGTTTATTGCTTTTTAAGGAAACAGCGTTTAACTGGTCAGATTTTCCAGACATTAAGGTTTGAAAATATCTTCTAGAACACTGATAAATGATGCTATTATTACATGTTATATAATTACATCAATTTTGAAGAGTTTTATCACTTGTAACAATAAATATTCCATCAAACTACTTAGTATAACTTATTTCATCACTTCTAATCGAATTAAATATAGTGATCAATTTAAGTTGAGATTATGATCTTATCATAGAGATCAATTTAATGAAAACTAAGAGGAATTAAACTCTTTATTACTTAGACTAAAATACATTGATAGAACGAAATTTAAGTTGACATTTTACAATCATGGAATAAATTAAAGCCGTTTTTATCCTTAAGAAATAATTTGATATATTTCATTCATATAAATTAACACTACTCAATCTTTTGCATGAAAATAATCGTTATAAATCTAAATAATCAAAATCTTATACTATTTAAGTATTTGTCATCATAGATAATGTTAGTTTTAATGTGTTTGAACTTTTAATTGATTCCGTTTATGTATAAACAATGTGATCCACATAGATATTGATATTTAATGAGTTGAACCTGATTAAAATAACTATCCCCATGATAGTATTTAAGATATTTATTATATTATAAGATTTTCTTAATAAATTTAAAATTTATTTTCCAATTTTGCAGTTGATTTTTTTTTTATAGTAAATGGAAATATAAATGAGTTGAATTAGCAAATTACATATGTAAAACTATTGTGTGAAAGAAGGTATTCATGTATTATATATCAACTCATTTACAATGTTGTCTACAAAATCTTAATTCATTATAAAAAAACTCAACTTCTATCTTTACTATTTGTCACGTCTGGGGCGAGTGAAACTATCTCACTCTTTATTATATTTTTTATTTATTTATAGACTAATAATGATGGTTAATTCCTTTGTCATGATTATGTTATGAGGATGAGGGATAATTAAGAGTAATAAAAACTGAATTTACATGAGTAATTTTTTTTGAAATAATTTAAAAAATAAACAAAACAATTATTAATTATTGCAGAATCCATTTATATATATATATATATACCTAAAAAGGAAATACGTAGATGTAGGAGTAGAAAGAAATTAATTACATCTTTTTTTCATAAAAAAATATTTAGAAAACAATTATTTACTCTTAAAATTAGTGAACTAGTAAATATAAAATCGAGAACAAAGATAAACATGTAAATCAATAAGAAAGAATGGGGAAAAAACTCTTTGTTTCGAGTTAGGGTTCTTCGTTGCTCCCTCTCTTCAGCCAAATTCAGGCCCAAATCCTCACCATTGCTTCATTTCGTTTTTCAGGATTATCCTTTTTCACTACACAGGACCGGCTGAAGAAGTTGTTCGCTCCATTCGGACTAGTTATCAGTGGTGTGTGCTGTTTTTGTCTGTGTTTGTGTTCTGCGTTTTCTCTGTTTTCAATTTTGTTCCTTTCCTCCTTTTACTCACCCCCTTGTTCAATTATGTGTTGTTAAGCTAATCTCGCGATCGATTCGAGAACTAAAAGGACCAAAGGGTTTGGGTTTGTCTCCTACAATTCTCAAATTGAAGCGGAAAAGGCTATGAAAGCCATGAATGGCAGGGTAATTTTGTCTATCTGTATTCACTTTAATGGATTTTTCCTTTTAACAACACCATACCAGGCACATTATTTGTATACTTGGATTGAGTATACTTCTGGTGCAAGTAACTAGGCACTGAAGGTGTTTGTTAAAATGCCTGATTGATTGCTGATATTGGAAATGGTAAAGATAATGTTTCCCATGAACAAGTTGTCTAGCTGTCCCATTGTCCTTTTTGGCTTTTATTTTTCAGTGGAAACATTACTGTACTACCATTTAATGTTGTATTGTGTGCCTTTTGACTACATTTATGTTTAAGGTAGGCTTTATGATTTTTCTTGAAAAAACAAAAAACTCTAGGCAGCTACTTGATTTGTTTCGCTAACTACTCCCATTCATGTTAGGACTTCCATTGAACACCCTGGATTGATTGAAAAATTATTAATTCCTGCTTTGGCTCTTTTTTGATACATGAGGAAAGCATTTAATATCGTATTCGACTTAACAATCTGCCTCAACCGGTGGTAGAGTGAAACCATGAAGAAGGGAAATGGAAGGAATTATGTTTTCTTTTCTGAGAATAGATATAATGTATTTCAACTCGTGTTAAATTTATTGGGTTTTGGCAAGTGGATCCATGCAGAAAATTATAATATAAATGCAATAGAGTATATATTCATTGTTTATCTATCTTCTTCTGATCAACAGTCTGATCATTATTATTATTTTTTTTTTTAATTTTGAGAGATTTATAGTTATAATTCTCCTTGTCAGTTATTCATGCAGTAACATGAATTTTGTAGTTATTGTTAGAGAACATTCTCTTTCTCACACAATGAGGATCAAATGATTATCGACACACATAATAATATCACATTGAGCTCAATGAGTTTTAATTATCCAATCTCTTTATTGACTGCTTATAAGATACTTAAGTTTTCCTAGAATTAAGATACATCCATCAAGTTTTGGAATGCACCTAAAAAGTTTCATCCTCTCGTGATGTTAATTTCAATTTTTTAGTTGTTCTTTCAACAGTTAGTACTAATATTGCTCGCTCTCAGCATTAATCGGATTAAAATGCTGATAGTTGCATATTATCATGGTTATAATCCTCACTCGTATATTGTGTTTATAGTTACACACTCTACTACTATGCATGGAAAACTATGTTGTGTCTCCTTGTTGGAAATGTCCTGGCCATGTCAAATTCTTATTATAAATCCTGATGCTCGTGCATGCATCCGTGACTTACTGTAATTTGATAATTAATTGTCATGTTTGCACATATACACATCAAGATTGTATCATTTTTTGTTATCCAGCCTTGGTGATAGGCGAAAATTTCAAGGATAGGTCATGGAAATTCTTAAGCATGAACACATTTAGCCGTCTAGTTATATCTTTGATATCTTTTTAGTTATCTCGCTTTCTAGATATCGTCACTGTACCCACTAATGAAAAGAATCTGTCATACAAATGGATCTGACAATAAATTCATGCTCAATTATGGATTTTTTTTTTTTTTTGTTTACTTCGATACGTTATTCCCGTTTCCTGCGTGGTGCAGATTGTTGATGGAAGGCTGATTTTGGTTGAACCTGCGAAAGAGAAATGAGCTGGAAGACTGTGCCTTATATACAGTGATCACATTCGTCCGTGAACTAATCTTTTGAGTAAAACTTGATCAAATATAATCAGAAGTAGGAACTCAAGGCTCCTCGTGTTTTTTTTATGTTCAGGTCTCCTTGGTTTCTTATTCTTTGGTCTTCAAACGATGAACAGTACATTGTGAGAAACACCAGTTACCAATTGAGACATTGTGATACAAAAAAATTGCACAACTGGATTCTGTGTTGGTTTCAAATTTAAAATTTGAAGTTAATGTCTAACAATAGTTTTATTTAAGACATTTGCATAAAGCCACAAACAGAATAAAACTTGTATTCACTTATAGCTAAAAATATAAACAAAGTAAACCGTATATAATTGCACTTTGGTTGAGAGAATTAAACAGGATAAAAATAAGATTAGGTATATTGGTGGGAAAGGATGAGAAATAAAAAGTTTAAAAATAGTATAATTGACTATATATATTTTTTACCTACTTTACTCATTTTTATTATTTTTAAATCGCTTTTCAATAAATTGCCTTTAAGATTTACTTTATTTTATCAATTTATTTTTGTTCGACTTACTTCTATTTTCGCCACAACCAAAGCATGATAGATTTACTCCTAAATTATGTATCGGAATTTAGGAAGAAATGATACTGTTGAACGAGCTACGCATCGTTATTCCACTTGATTCCAATGCATTCCATTCCTTTTAAATTTAAAGCTAAATAATATATTCTAAGGTTTGTTTAATTTAGTCTTTCATCTCTTAAAAAAATCCTTTTAGTTTTTTCTTTTATCTTTTTAATGCTTCAATTTGATCTTTTTCTTCACAGGCATAATGATCATTAATAATAAACTTTCATGTGTAAGGAAACAACATTATGTGCATTTCAATACTAGGTGCCAAAATCAACCTTCATGCTCACACTAACAACAATTTGCAACTCATTTTTTTCCAAACACTTTAAACTACACAATGTCAATTACCAACTCACAAGCCAGACTTTTCATTTACAAATAAGCAAAATACGTTCGCATAAAAACTAACATAGCTTTTGATTCAACTTAATAATACTCATACATTTTCTAGTTCTTAAATCCATCAGAAATGTAGCACCGTCAACCTTAGATAGATTGAACAATATTAACATGAAAACTACGATTATCCCTAACACAAAAAACATAACATAAAACTTCGAACATTTTCTATAATATTTTAATGAATTTCAGAAGTTCAAAATCATATTCCTTTTAACACGTTTCTTCCATCTTCAATTTATAAACGTCAATCAAAAAGTATATACTTGTTGTCTTCGTCTTCCTTCAACAATGAGAAATGTATAAATAATTAGGCTACAAATTTTAACTGTTGTAACAGAACAAAATTCAGGACTAAGGCACATGAAGAACAATTTTAATAATTTAGCCTAAATTTAATATAAACAATTAAAAATTTTGAATCATCCTCTGTTTGTGTTATTAAATTAAATCATTTTAGATAAAATTCTAAATAAGAATGTTAAATAAACAAACTTTTAATATTGTTAAAAGGACGAATCAGTGGTTGTGAGAGAACCCACAGCTTATTCAAAAAGCCATTACGCCCTATTTAGAAACACTATTCACACTTGATTTGGATAATATTTAAGAAATAAATTAACTCTAAACATAGATTCACATATTAAAACCATTAATATATACAAGATAGTAAAAACAGAAAATGGAGGAAAAAAACATTTAAAACAAGATGTATACTTTGATGTAGCATAATCCTATGACTCAGACAAACAAATAGGAATTGTAGTGTTTCAAAGAGTTTAAATTTTCTTCTTCACTCAGTGTTTAAGTGACTAAGTGCCTGAAAATCTTAATCGCCCACCGGCCATTATTGTCCTTAAACTAGTACTTTATTCTAGTAACTTGCGTTATTTAATTAGTACGTTGTATAAATATTTGCCATTATAACTTGTCTATAATTTCGTCGTAGAGGTGACATATGGGAAATTAGGACATTGTAGGGGTTTATATTCATCCATTAAGATTCGTATTATAATTAGTAAATTATACTGATATGAGTAAGATTTGTTTGCAATTTTTTGAGCCTGATTTTGATTGAACATGCTAGATTCAAAGCAAACCAGTTTAGGAAACTTTTTTAGGATACACTTTCTTACCTAGATTCATCATTTCTTTGTTGTCTTCTATATACCCAATCTTTATAAGTTTTGTGAAGTGTGTCCTAGTGAGTAACCTTTACAATAAAAACTATTAAGACATTTCTTCTTAATTAGAAAAAGAATTTGTTTTCCCTTTTGATTACTATTATAGAATATGAATGATAATGCATTATCGATGTTATTGTGATATAAGAGGTTTGGAGGAGTCTTTTCTAATAAGGATGGAAGATTTTGTCCAACCACCTTAATTAACATTATAAAAATTATGAATGTTCATGCGTTAATTGCGACTGGATGAAGATTTTGAATGATTAAATTGTTAAAGTTATCTTATAAAAAAATTTATAATTGAACTTTTATCTTTGTTTTTTCTAAAAAAAAAAAAAAACATTATTAACGAGATATTTGTAATATTACTAATAGATTTTGACCATTGGCAATACCCCAATACTATATTTTCTTACATTCAAACATTTAAAACTTCCTTCAACCCACACATAAACACAATACATCATAAAGAAAAACTAAATTAACTACAATTAATAATCACATAGTGATTAAATTGATGTTAGGTTACATCCATGTCTAAATTTTACATTTCAAGCATTAATTTGATGTGGTGAGGCTATGTTAAGAAATAGATGAAAATGCATCGGTATGCTCTAAATTTATGAAGTTTTGATCACCTTGAGAATGACCCAGCATAGAGAAAAGTAAACCATTGGATTAGATCTCATCCATAACTTATGATTATTTATTTAGTAATTTGTGTCCTACCAATGAGATGTCATCATATTTCACACAGCTTTTATTCTTTCAATTTCAAAATTGGGTTAAAATATAAATAACAATCAAACTAAACTTATCTGTAATTTACGTCTTTCAATATATATTAAATACATTAATTAATATTTGTTTCAATTTTTAATTGCTAATATTAATGGCATGCTTTTTCTTCTTGTATAATTTTTTTTAATATAAAAACTACCCTTTTATCTATCGTCTTTAAATTTTAAGATAACATAACTTTTTTTCCAGTATAACTTTATTTTCATTTATCATTGTATATTAAAAATTATTTGAACATTAAATAGAAGAAAACTGAAAAAACTTAATTGAAAATAGAAGAATTAAATTTTTCTTAATTTTGATTAAAAAAATTAAATGACTATTAAATAGAAACACGGTGGTAATAAACATATTAATGAGAGTCTAAAAGTAATACTCATGCATTAAATAATTTAAAAAGTAATATACATGGTTCATTGAATTTTTATGGTTTAATATATAAAAATATTGGTATTTTTTTCTTAAACAACCAAATAAATATGAGCAGCTTGAATAAAAATTATATTGTGTTTGAAAACAAGACTTGTAGAAATAAAATCTTAATAAGATATTATAAACAGGTGAAATGTGAAGAATAAATCATACCAAACCTTATAATTTTAACAATATACAGAAATTCAAATACTTTATAATGGAACTATTAAATCTTATTCTGAACTATTTAGATATGATAATCTAGAATATGGATACTATTATCTAGATTTGATTTAGAGTAGCTTTGTTGACTTCAATACTGATATTTTTGAAGCTCACATAAAAGCTATTTAGAACACATTGAAAACCATATATTTGTAGTCACTCCTTTACACCATGGTCTTAGGTATGATAATCTAATTTTTATTTAATATTAATCACATTAATACACACTTTCTTTTGAGTGTTGGGCCAAATTTGGTGCATTTTATGGGCCAGAAAATCTTACGCATTTTATTCTATAGAAAGAAGTTATTTTCTTTCTTAAAACAAAAAAATCATAATTTCCTATCAAATGGATGTATTGAATTAAAAAATGGAATGAGATTTAAATTTCTTTCTTCTAAGTGATATACTTGCATTCACTTTACTCTTGAAAGTTTTCCAAATTTGTTTGGATAGAGCTTGTATAATCCACGTTATGCAAATGGATTTTAGGTTATCTTTTTCTCTTGACATATTATTGAGTACAACATTCACATATCTCCTCCAATTTTTCTTTTCATATTACTACTAAATCAATTTTTAATATTTTTACAAAACATGTCAGTAATTAAAAATAACATCATATTATAATATAACTTTTTTATTCTAAATCTAATTTATATGTTAAAAAGTGTTTAGTATTAAAAGGTTAAACTATGTATTATGTATATATTAAAAACAGTTATCTAATTTTATAGAAGTCAACCTTTCTAAGCAAATTATATACTCTACATATCACCAAGAAAAGAGGCACATATCAGCAAGAAAAGAGAAGATAAATGAGTTACAACTAAAAATCACGGTAATTTAACCTATTGATTTCATTCTCAGTATTAAGGTAAGAAACTCGTCTCTTATTTTCTCAAATACACAACTTTTCAGAAACACTGAAAAGTACAAATTTTCCTAAACACTCTTCCCACTGTCCACATCATTATAGCACTCGAAAAGAAATTCTATAAAAGATCATTTCATTCTTTGATATCACATAAAACAAACAAAACAAAACATTATTTGGACAAAATTAAAACCAGATATGGATTCACGGAGAGCCTCTAATGTATTAAAAAAAAATCAAATTAAATACAACATGCAAACAAAATTGCAACATATTTGTCATGGGATTCATCAGAGATAAATATCGGAAATATACATTAATATCACTCAGATCTTGCCCTTTCAGCAGACTGATTGAAAGCACCAGTACATCAAAACTGTATTAATCAAAAGCATCAACAACGAGATACTACAAAGACCTAAAACACATTTAAATTGAGCACATCAATTTAAATTTATAAATAAAAAAAAAAAACAAAAACTAGGTCATCAATTTGGATGAAAACAAGAGGTTTCCATTAATAAAAAAAAAAAAAGTTCTACAAGTAATATAGTAAATCAAGAATACATGTTTCAACCATCAAATCACATTTGTATTACACTAAAAGCATCCTAAAACTGATATACATAACTAAATTAAATTTATATTCTAAGCCTTCTTGGGAGATTTGGTAGCTTTGGATGGAGATTTGGGCTCCTTGGAAGCCTTTTCAGTCTTCTTAGGCAACAAAACAGGGTTGATGTTGGGAAGCACACCACCATGGGCAATAGTCACACCAGCAAGCAATTTTCCCAATTCCTCATCATTCCTCACAGCCAAAAGCACATGTCTTGGAATAATCCTATTCTTCTTGTTGTCACGAGCAGCATTCCCAGCCAGCTCAAGAACCTACACAACCCAATCAAAACATCAACAAATTCCATCAGCAAAACACAAAATTAAACACAATTGACAATCACCCAGAAATGCAGTGAATGTTAGGTTACCTCAGCAGCTAGGTATTCAAGAACTGCAGCCAAATAAACGGGAGCACCGGTTCCCACACGCTGCGAGTACCTTCCTTTCTTCAAGTACCGTCCAATTCTTCCGACAGGGAATTGAAGACCGGCCTTGACAGACCTTGACACTGGTTTCTTCTTTGGTCCACCGCCCTTCCTTCCTCCAGCACCCTTCTTGATTTTTCCGGTGGTATCCATGGCGAAACCCTAGAATTTAGGCAAAAATTCTGAGTAGTTATGAGAGAGGAGTAATTGCAAGAGAACAAGGTGCACATCGGATACCTGTTGCCACCGTTTTTATATTATAAAGGTTTTGAAGACACTGTCTGAGGATCGGGCATTAAAATAATATTTACGGTTGGATTGTACTTTATCTACGGTTCAGGATTGCTTGCGTGGCAATCCGTGTCCTTCAATACTATTGCTCTTTCGGGAATCTCCTAAACAGTATTACTACTTGAAATCATGGTAATTTTGGTTGGAATTGGGTGTATAGAATTAAACTCAACTTAACTTTATAAATGTAATTAAGTTGGACAAATTCATAAAATGGATCTAACACACTTGTATCTCTAGTTTATTTAAACTTTTATATAGGTAGAATATTTTTCTAGAAAGAAATGGAAGTTTTCTATAAGATTCTCTCAATTTGATAGTCATACTTGAATTATATTTTTTATATATTATTTTCTTTCTCAATCATATCTTATGATATGTTTTATTTTTAAATTATGAAGTTTTATAAATATAGATTGAGTTAAGAGAACATGATTTAAAGTATAAATTATTTTTACCAAATGAAGATTATTTTTCACTAAATTAAATTGGTTAATGTAAAAGAAGTTTTGCAAATATTTGAAATATAATATTAAGGCTTCTTTAAATTTCAAAACCGTGAAAGATGTAATTAATTGAAAAGGTACAAAATAAAATAAAGAATTACAAAGATTTATATTAGTTAATTATATCAAAAGTTATATTTGATTGTTTAATCGTTTTAGATAGACCTATTTATTATATTTTCAAATTTTTCATGAATTTTTTAAGAAAATAAGAAAAAATACAATATATATATAATAAGATCTCGAATCCTACTAGATCTTCTCACTTTATTTAAAAAACCATATCACAAGCAAGGAAACACCATAATCACAGTTAAATCCAAATGCACAATAGAAATGAGATCACATCCATAAGTTGTGGCACAAGATAAAAAAAAAAATAAAAATTGTAAAGGTGATCACAATATGATTTACTCATTAATACATTGAAACCATTAATTCAATTGAGTAATTCCAATTAGTCTTTGATTAGCTTGTAAAGCTTGTTTCGATACTTAAAGATTGAATGAGATAATGAGATAATTTTTATGTAAAGTTGTTAGCTTCAATGCATTAAAACTTATTTTTATCCAATAAAATAGAAATTTAAGTTTTATTGTATATTATTAATAAATTTAAACACATTTTTAACAAATTAAAAATTGTTAGACATTAAAAATGTTTAAGTGATTTTAATCGATTAATTTGTACTTTTAATTAATTGAATGTTCTTCTTTGTAAACTTAATAAATCTAAAAACATTTCAATGTATTAAAATAAAATAACATTTTAAATACGAGTAAAAAACTTCAAAATCAATTACCTACTTAATAAAGCAATATCAAAGATAACAGAAAACATACCTATAACATATTTAAATTACAAGTTGCAACTCAAACCTCATACCAAACACAACATCAATATCTTCAACATTTGTATCATCTATTATGGTTGGAAACACCAAATCTTAAATTTTGCAATTATCAAATTTTTAAACTTTAAGTTGCATATCAACAGGAATAAGCATGATCAAATTAAGACAATCTATTTAATAAATGTCCAAGATCTTAAGATTACAATGCATGTAATTTAAATACAATATTTTAAATGTACAAATTAAGAGACTTTTGGTGGCTAGGATATAATAAGATATTATTTCTTACATATTGTCTAGTAAACTGTAATTAATACTTTAGGTGAGTTGGGTTAGAAAATGACATAGTTTACTTTTATTGCATTGTTGTATCACTCACTTGTATTACAATTATTATAATCATTATTAAATTGTCATCATCAATTATTGTTGTCATCACTCATCACATTTTTGTTAACATCAGAACTCTCATATATATCATCCTCATTAGGATTATCATCTCTCTTGTCTTGTAATAATCATCGGCGTTAGTACTATTATTGCCTTTATAAGCCAAACAAAGTGACAGAAATTATATTGTTTCAAATAGTTGCTTTTTCTTTTAAAACCAAAAGTTCCAAAACACAGTTCCATTCCATAATAAAATAAACAACATTTAAATGTTATACAGAGACTTGATAACCTTGAATGGAGTTTTATACTTCTTAACAACATCTTTCTTCTCTGGCAACCATACAAGGTTAATGTTGGAAAGCATACCACTATCAACAATGCTCACTCTAACATACACTTTTCCAATTCCCCATTATTCCTATTAGCCAAAAAGTAAATGTCTATAAATAATCATATTCTGGTTACCTCCAGCAATATTTTGAACAAACTCAAGCAACTACATGATTAAAGTCACACACAACTGCAATACATCATCAAAATATTAAATTCACCTCAATTAACAAGCAAGTGGTGATGTAATTAATGTTAGGGTATCTGGGCAACTAGATACTCTATCACTATAACAAGAAAAATGGATGCATTTGTTGCAATACACTTGACACACATTCTCTTCTTCAAGTAACATTTAACCCTTCTAATAGAAAATTGAAGATCAACCATAGCAAATTTTAACACCGACTCCTTTCTCCCATTGTCTTTCTTTTCTCCAGCTTCCTTATTGGCCTTTTCAATAACATCCATATCTAAACTTCACTATTTTAGTTACTGATTTGATATAGTGTGAGACTAATGGTAAGAAGTAGATGAGTAAACTTTACATTATAAAGCTTTGAGCACTTTGAAAAGGATGCAACAAAGAAAAAGTGAATCATTGAATTAGATCTCATCCTAACTCATGATTGTTTGTTCAATAATACAACCTCTAAAACTAACTTTTTGGTATCATTATACTGGGCACATTTTTTTATTCTTCCAATTTTAAAATAGGTTAAAATGTAGATAAAAACAATAATTACACTTAATGATGTAATATACTACCTTATATATATATATATATATATATCAATTATTAATTATTAATATTGTTTGCATACTTTTTATTCTTTTAAAACTCTCTTTTTTAAGAGAAAAACTATTATTTTATCTATATATATCTTTGAATTTTAAGATAATATAACTTTTTTTCATTATAACTTTATTTCCATTTTTACTATATATTAAAAATTGTTAGGACATTAAATAGAGAAAAAAAGGAAAAAAAAGTATAAAAAAAAAATGATTTGAACTTGTAGTGAGAAAAGAATAATTAATTTTTTCTTAATTTTGATAAAAAAAATCTTAAATGGCAATTAAATAGAAATAGGTAATAATAAAAGTAGCATTCATTTATTAAATAATATCAAAAGTAAAATAAGAAAGATTTTTTTGACAATGGAACAACATGCATTTCATATTTTTAATGTCTCAATTGGTGTTAAGATGATAAAGGATAAAAAAATATAAATTGGCATAAAAAAATTTAAAACAAAAAGCTAGTGTGAAAATCGGATTTGAAAGATAGAGTGAGAAGGAGAAACATATGGTTTAGATGGAAGGAGTGAGAAAAGTTATGAAAAGGGTGTGAGAACTTATGTATTTGAAGCCTGAAGGAAGAGTTTGGTTTGATAGTGAGAATTACAAACATAGGAATAGGAGCAAGGAGAGAACCTATGACACGGGTGTGAAAACTTAGGGTTTCCAAAGTGTGGAGAGAAAATCGAATGGAAAAAAAAAATTAGAGTTTGGGAAGAAGGATGTAAAAAACCTTGCTAATCATTGCTCTCATTATTTATGGAGCATAAATAAAATGGAAAGCATCATTGGCAACCAAGATAAAAACAAAATTTGGACAAATCATGATTTTAACAACCAAATTCAAACCCTAACTCCACTAAAACAAAATCAAAACACTTCTGCCAATCATACCAAATCACAACCAAACTCACTACTAACGACAATAACATAGAATGCAACCAAAAATATTTTCCTTTTCAACCTAAATTCATAATTTATACATTTCTTCTAATACAAACTTTGTTATGTCAATTGTCAAATAAAACCAAACACCACAATGAGATAAGATCAAGAACACAAAGGAAAGACAAGGTGAACATTGCGAAAGGTAGGAAAAGTAAAAATTGTAGAAGAAAGAGAAAGATAAAAAAAGAAATGAATATCCTAAAATACAAATTTTTTTTCACAAAATCAAATTATGAAAACACGTTTGTCTAAAAATTCAATTAGGAAATTTTTCAATAAATAATCAAATAGAGTTAAAATATTAAACAATGAAACATAACCCACACAAAGATTTGAAATCATTTTCAATTCAACTTTAAAATTTTAAATTTATAGATAATTTTACTTATATATTAATACATTTTTTTCATTTCCATTTAATGTAAAAGTAGATTTATACTCGAACACCTAATAATACAAAGTCTCTATTTCCAACTCTCAAACTTCATCCTCCCTCAAGACTTAGAATCCCAATTTTTCATGCCAATTTACCTTTCCACCAACATGTCTGTCAAATCAGAGAAAAATCGTTTTCGTAACTAGTGTGACATCCAAGCATAAAAATGAAACAAGCCAGGTTAAAAAAAAATTACCCAACAACAAATCAAAACCAGCTAGTACAAAATTCAATGCGAAACACTCTTCCCACTGCCCCCACCATTATTAGCACACCAAAGAAATTCCACCCAAGACCATTTCATTCTTCTATATCACCTAAACAAAACCAAAAATTAGTTGCATAAAATTAAAACCCAAGATGGATTTATCACATCTTATGTAAAAAAAAAAAAAATCAAATTCAGCACATGCGACCACAAAATAGGAACACAATGTTATGTAAATCATCAGAGAGATAAACATCTATTCAGATCTTGCAATTACTGCAGACAAGACCAATTTAAAGAACAGTAACAACCATTAATATCAAATCCACATTAATCAAAATTATTATCTTTAAAGAACAGGGCTAATTTAAGAATAGCATCACTGACAGCAACAATAACAATAACCCAATGAAAACATGAGGTTTGATTAATGAAGTAAAAGTTCTACATGCAATACAGTAAAGCAAGAATACAAGTTTCAGCCATCAAATCTCATTTGTATTACACTATCTAAATACATAACTAAATTAAATCTATATTCTAAGCCTTTTTGGGAGATTTGGTAGCTTTGGATGGAGATTTGGGCTCCTTGGAAGCCTTCTCGGTCTTCTTAGGCAACAAAACAGGGTTGATGTTGGGAAGCACACCGCCATGGGCAATGGTGACACCAGCAAGCAATTTCCCCAATTCCTCATCGTTCCTCACAGCCAAAAGCACATGTCTTGGAATGATCCTGTTTTTCTTGTTGTCACGAGCAGCATTCCCAGCCAGCTCAAGAACCTGCACAACCCAATCAACACATCAACAAAATCCATCAGCGAAACACGAAATTAAGCACAATTGACAATCACCCAGAAATGCAGTCAATGTTAGGTTACCTCAGCAGCTAGGTATTCAAGAACAGCAGCCAAATAAACGGGAGCACCGGTTCCCACACGCTGCGAGTACCTTCCTTTCTTCAAGTACCGTCCAATTCTTCCGACAGGGAATTGAAGACCGGCCTTAACAGACCTTGACACTGGCTTCTTCTTTGGCCCACCACCCTTCCTTCCTCCGGCACCCTTCTTGACTTTTCCAGTGGTATCCATGGCAAAACCTTATACTTCAGGCACAGAGTTCTGTGAGAGTAATGGTAAGAAGATGATGAAGAAAATGCTTGTGGGCTACGCTTTATAAAGCTTTGGACACACGAGGATCAAGCACGGAGAGATGTAGACCGCTGGATTATATCTCATCCACGGCTCAAAGTTGTTCTCTTGGCGATCCGAGTCCTCCTGAATCAGCCAATGACACTCCACTATGCTGTGCCCCACTTTTTTTACTTCCAATTTTAAAATGAGGTTGACATCTGGATAACAACATGTATAATTTTAATTTTAATAATAAATTATTTTTGTTTTTTATCTCATATAATGAAAGCATTTATAAATTATTTCAAAATTTTAGAATATAATTAGTAGTTTGTTTAATGTTGACTTTATTAATATTAATTTTTCTTTTAATGACATAATTAATAAAAATTAAATATATGCTCAATTACTGTAAGTATTAATGAAATTCAAAATATTTATTAAAATTAATTATTTTGTATTAATATTGCAGTTTTTTTACTGTATAAGATAATATTTCAATGTTTGTTATACTCAAAATTTTGTCATTTTGTGTTTAAAACTAAATTAGTGTGATCAAGTTGTCATGTATCTTAGATGATACTAGTGGTGTGTTTGGATCCCTATGATAAAATTAAAGAGTTATTTGGATAATGTGAAAAAATAAATAAATGAAAAAAGTGGAAAAAAAATTATTTATATTAAAGAGGAAAAAGTAAAAGAAAATAAGAGAAAAATATAAATTGACAGTATTTTGGGTGATCAAATAACATTAAAAAATTATAAAATGGTATATATATATGATCAAATTATCTTTATTGTTATAAATTAATTTAATTAAATATTAAATTATAATTTTATTATTAATAATAAAAACATGAATACATTTGTGTTCATGTAAATTTACATTTTTATTATGTTAATATAATATATGAAAATTAGAAAATAACACAAAAACATATTTTAGAATTGTGTTCTACAAATTTTGTTGTTAGTTAATTAGTTAAGAATAACATGCAATATAAATGATTATGGAAATAAAATATATTCAATATATTTTATCTTAGTCTACTGAGTCTTAGATTGCTAAAAAATACAACTGAATCTTTTTTTTATTATATCACTTTTAGCTAATATTAAGTATTGTTGATATTATTCATTCTTGACTCAATATTGCTTCTTACTCAACATTTTTGTTGGAAAAATCTGAGAGGAAACACTAGAGAGATCTCAAATAATGAAAAATGAGCCAAAACCCATATAAGGGAATGACACCGCCTTCGACCCAAAACCTTAAGATATTGGGTTTGTGGGTCTTCTTTCTTATATGTTGCTCAATAATCTCATTCCTACTCAATGAGGGACTTAGACTCACACTTGGATACCAAACAATTTTTTTGCTTACCAAATAAGGTAGTGTCTTTCAATATATACAAGGAAAGAATGAATACGAACAATGTTTTTACAAAGTTTTAGAGCACAACACAGGAAAAATTCAGTTGAGTTTCAACACTTGCAAACAATTTTTTGTTTTTTTTTCTTTAAAGCATATCTTCTTACAGGCTTTAGAAGAGTAGTCCTTGCATTTCCTGACCATTGATTACCTATAAACTCTCTTCATTGTCTTATTCTTTTGGTTATCATCTAAGGAGTTATTATGTTAAGAAACATTAAATACATGAGGTGAAACATTAAATTCTCTTCTTTTATTTACTCAAACTCTTTGACAATTGACAATACTTATCTTCTTAGATAGCAAATATTGATTAAAAGTGCACATCATATAATATAGTCAATTAAGCAAGATTTAAGACTAGTCATATTAGAGAAGTTGATGGTTATTTTAGTTTTACCTCATATCTCATGATATATTTTGAATGTTGCTGCTTGACATAAATATTATATATTCTTAAGATAAACCTAGTTGACATTATCTATTTCTTTTGATTTAATCTTTGAAATATTTTTTATGTATGTCAATTTAAAGTCTTAATTTATGTATGTGAATTTGAAGTCTTAATTTATATTTGTTTGTTGTAAATTTACACCCTAATTAGCTGTTTCATGTATTCTAAACATTAGACTTATTTTATTTTAATACATAATCAAAATATTTATGATGTATTTTTACTCTAATATAATATAATTTTGAAAGTATATATAATTTCATAATTTTATTACTTCTAAAATTCTGAGTAATTATAATATGAAAAGAATGTAATATATATATCAAACGTATGGAATGGATTTTGGAAAGCATATACTTTTGGCCCCTCCAAATTCTACTATTGATTCAAAAAGAACAACTTTAATAAAAGAAATACCTTAAGTCCAAAGGTGCGACCTTAACCAAATATATGGCCCTGATCTTCCAAGTGAAACGTCTTTATTGTATATACCGATCAGGATATTTCCCAGTCAAAGATTATTTTCCTTTTTAAGTCTCTTTTTTATTGCATAGATGTACTATATTACACACGGATACAGATATAAACTTCTCCCTTCTGATTGTTGATGACACTAGTACTCACCTTATCCCATTCACAAGAGGTAGTTTTCCACACTCTCGTTTGGATGACGCTTTAATAAAGCACTTCATCCTAAGGGTTTTTTTTATCAAAAATGTTGACATTTTTTATCTGGTTTAAGTTTTTGAAAGAAAACAGAATAGAAGTCATCTCCATGTAAATTTTACACACTTCAATACTGATATATTAAACAAAAGAAAAGAAGATTCAATACATTTTAAAATACTCATGGCCTAAAATCAACCAATTAAATAACTAATTTCACTAATCACAATCAAAATCTCTAAATTCTCTTCACCCCTTTTTCTCTCCCTTCACCAATGCTTTGAATCCAGTGCTAAATGGAGTAGTTGTTCCCACATTCCAATCCCAATGCTTCCAATAGGAACCAGGAAATATAAGACTAAACCTATGTACTACACATATTCCACGTACAGCTCCTTCGTCACTGCACAAAACATTATTAGCCCATGAAACAAAATCTTTACTTTCTTGAATAATAATCCGATCCACACACAACCTAAACTTAATGAAATTAAATTCAAATCTGAATTGTTCGAGAACCTCCAATTTTATGTGGAAAATAGATCTGACTGAGTGGAGAAAGCAATGGCACAGGGCAAAATAATGTATCAGAGACAGAAGAGTATCAGAAAGATAAATCTATTCATTACTGAGCCTTGTTTACTCTGAATAAGAGCAAGATCTTAAAGAACAGCAAAAGGCAAAAACTACATGGTGTATGAAAGTCATCACAGTGATGATACAAGAAAGGGCCTAAACACATGTACATTGTGAACATAAAATTATGATCGGAAACTAAGTCATCTAAGCCTTTCTCGGAGACTTGGTAGCCTTGGATGGAGATTTAGGCTCCTTGGAAGCCTTCTCTGTCTTCTTGGGCAACAAGACAGGGTTGATGTTGGGAAGCACACCACCATGGGCAATGGTAACCCCAGCAAGCAATTTCCCCAACTCTTCATCGTTCCTCACAGCCAAAAGAACATGCCTTGGAATAATCCTGTTCTTCTTGTTGTCCCGAGCAGCATTTCCAGCCAACTCAAGAACCTATCCAATCCAACCCACAAAACCAAAATCAGTCACCGAAACACTGAATTGATAACAATTAACAATCAAATATATATCCAATTAACGTATAGTTACCTCAGCAGCTAGATATTCAAGAACTGCAGCAAGGTAAATGGGAGCACCGGTTCCAACGCGCTGCGAGTACCTTCCTTTCTTCAAGTAGCGTCCAATTCTTCCGACGGGGAATTGGAGACCGGCTTTGACTGACTTTGACACCGGTTTCTTCTTGGGTCCGCCACCCTTCCTTCCTCCGGCGCCCTTCTTGATCTTGCCGGTGGTATCCATAACAGAACCCTAGGATTTAGGCGCAAATTCTGAGTAGTGATGAAAGAGGAATAATTGCAAGAGAACAAGATGCACATGGATGATATCTTGGCACCGTTTTTATACTATCAAGGTTTTGAACCCACGGCCTGAGGATCGGGCATTAAAATAATATTGACGGTTGGATCGTTCCTTATCTACGGTTCAAGATTGCTTGCGTGGCAATCCGTGTCCTTCAATGATATTGGTGTTACAGAACTTCAATGATAGTCATTTATGTCGGAATTTCATTTTTGCCCTTTTTTTAAAAAAAGAACTGTGATACTTTGACGCTCCAAATAAAAAATAAATACTTAAATAAATTGTTATTTTATTATTATATAATATTTTTTTAAAAAAATTGTCAAATAAAAGTAATTCATAAAACAGACGTACTATAATATCTTTTTTACTTGAAGATGAAACAATATTGTTAAATAAAATATATAATATGCAATGTCTTTTCACGAGTTAGTGATTTTTAAGAGAAATTTTAATTAAAATATCAAACAAATATTTACTTGAAAAAATAAAACATTATGTTAAGTATATAACAAATAAATTTTTTTCTGATTTAGTATCAGAGCTCACTATTTTAGCAAGGTTGTTGGGTCTATCTAGCCATCCGTTATCTAGTCTATATCGAATCATCTTTATATAGAAATTTCAAAGATTCTACATCGACTAGAGATGAGAATTTTAATAATTTATAAATAAATATTTTTACATTCTCATTCTTTTTTTAATTATTAATTTTTAAGATTTTATGGATATTTTTTTATTCCCTACACTTATTGATCAATTTCATCACCCTCTACAAGGCTTTGTGATAGCTAGCCATCAAGATTTTCCATCAATTATTATTAGAACTATCATGAGTCATTTAATCCTCGTATTGCACTTAAATTGTTATTTCTAAAGTAATTGGCTTAATATTATTTTAATATTTATCTTATTTTTGATGGTAGGTTATGACTTAAGAATATATTATTTATATTGAAATTTACATCCTTTAAATAGCTTTTTTTAATGTATTATAAACTTGTATTCATTTAGTTAATTTTATATTTGTGTGTAATTATCATTTGAGTATATATAACTACATTACCTATATTATAAATAAAAGATATACGTTTGAAAATTCTTTATTTAATAAAAAACATAATTGAACAAATTTGAGTTTATGCTTTAAAATGACATAACTTTTTATACAACCAACGTCTATTTATGGTGAAAATTATATATAGGTGTCCAAATGACTACTTAAAAAGTGGAACAAAATGTTGTTTCCTATAAGTATTTTATTTTTTGAAATTCAAGTACAATTAGATACAAGTTTGATTTGATTTTTCTTTTGATTTAATAACATGATTTTAAAAGAATTATCAAATCATGTTAAATCAACTTTTTTAGTAGTGTATAAAATCTTAGTTATATAAACGAGACAAAGGATAAATCAAGTCAATACTAAAAATAACCACATGTTAAATTGGTTGTTAACTATAATCAATATAAAGTATCATTTTATATTTTATTTTAGTTAGAATTACACATCAAATTGATTTGTTTTCAAATTGTTATAGTATATCCACCTCTTACATCTTGGTTGATCATTGATATAAAAACCCTTGCATATTTTACATCAAAATACCAACATTGCTCTTACAATTGAAACATAACGTTCAAAGTAACCAAAGTAAATAAGTGTTTTTTTTTTCTACTAGGTGTGATTATAACACCACCATATTTATTATCATTATCACTTATATTATTGTCATTATCATCATCTTGTCAATATATTTATATACTTTAATTATTAAACTTATAAGTATTTGATCAAATAATTAGTATATCAATGTCACATATTTAATTCTCAATAAAATAACTATGAAAAAAAATTATGGTAAGGGACATTAACTATTCACTAACTTAATAAGTATGAAGAGTTGTTTTTTTATCTATTTCTATTATTACCCTTTTATTATTATTATTATTATTATTATTATTATTATTATTATTATTATTATTATTATTATTATTATGTTTTATCACATCAAATCACGATCTTCAAAGGAATTCTAAAATCTAACTTCAATAATTTGTACAATAAATATTCTCATTAAAATGAAATTGTTTGAATTTTAATTTGTAAATCTAATTATGAATACTGAGGTCGAAATAAAAAGAATCTTACCACTCAGGGAATCTTATGTGATTTAAAATTTTCCCATATCACACATAACTTTTGTAAAAAGTATCAACATCAAAGATCCAATTAATTAAGAGGATAAAATTACATTTTTAATTAAATAACTTTTTAGAAGCCAATAGAGAAGCACATGCAACTTAATTCTATTTAATAAACCAATGAGACCAGAGAATCGGAAATCAAAATCACAATCAAAGCAATCATTAAAATGTGAGCAATAGATTTACCAGGTACAAGACCGTTAAATAGTAGTTTTCTTCATCTGTACCAAAAAGAAAATTTGAACAGAATATGAAGTTGCGTTGGTTCTTTTGGAAAATTGGAATAGTCCATGAATGAGAAATTTTTCATTCCTAAGCCCCCATTTGGCAATTTCACTCCTTTATATAACCAACAAGAAAACATCATTAAAATTTACTGTATATCCATCAGTCTCGTTTGTGCAACGGAAATCACTTTTCTGTTTGGAAATTAGTTTTAAGATTTTCAGTGTAAGTGCTTTTTGTTCTATTCTCACGAACCTTTCAAATCATTTCATACGCTGACAATTGGCGCAAATATAAGGTTTAAAAACAGCAAAAAGGCATTTTCGTCATTAGGCAAGAACTTATGCAACGTGCGTCCACACCACCTGTAGTCAAAGTCAAAACGTTAGTTAGTGCCACTCAGTAACTAACAAAAAACAAAACCTCTATATAAGCCAAACCTATTTTGAGCGAAGACTTGTTCCTCAGTTTTGTTGTCACTTCTCCACGACCATGTCCCTCCTTTGCTTCCATTCCTTTTTCCGGCAAGTGGCGTCCACGCTACCGTCACGGTTTCTCAACGCCGTTACGTGGACACTTCTATTAATCGTTACCGTGACGGTGGCATCGGTGGCTCCTGGGGTGACTTTTCTGTCGGCAATATCTCCACCTTCGTCGTTCTCGTCCAAACCTTGCAACGGTGGTGGTGACTTTGTGAGAATTCCTTTGGATTTTCCCACGGAGATTGTGTGTTTACCCCAACATGCGGTTATGAGCAGGTCCAACCTAGATTTCTTCTTGCCAACGTTGTTCGCTGCTTTGGTTGTTGGTGCTTCAACTTGCCTCCTTCGTTCAGTAGCATGCGCGTGATGAATACCATTAATTGAAGTAGCTGCTTTCATATACTCTTATTCCTGATTTCGCTTGAATGCTGTAATTGATCAATTGGGGTTATTAATGTGCATTTACTATCACCCAGTTCATTCACTTTTGTACCAATATGAAACAGATTAAATGCTATTTTTCCGTGAAGTTTTTAGTATCATCACTTTTGCAAGATTTCTCCTATGAGCTTAATCTGCTTTGATTCATTAGATATTATGTCTGCTTTAAATTCGCAGTGGTGGATAATTCTAATAAATAATCTTGTTAGAAGACAATTAGTGGTTTTCTTCACAATTCTCTTCATGTTATTTATGGTATCGATATTCATGATGTTATTCAACGTGATTCCTCGATTTTATGGTATTGGTTTAATACATTTTTTTTCTCAATTCAACATTTTAATTGATAGAAGTTAACATGGTTCCTTCCGTTAAATTTATGAAAAATTAAAACACCAAAATGAATCAGCACAGTGCTTACAACCACAATGTAGCATAAATGAGAATTTGGTTCTTCACATACCTGAGACTCCTCTTGTTGAGCCCTTTTCCTTCCTCTAGTCACAGGCTTCAATCATAATTTCAGAAAACTAAGGTCAAATTAGGGGTTTTAAATATTGAAAAACGCAAAGAGAGAGGGAGAGATAATACAAGGTATATTTAGCAAAATCAGTTGTGATAAACTTATATCCTCTTTAACCAGAATGTTTCATGGCTTGTATATGGTTAAAAATTACTGAGCGCAAGATGGCGTTGGAAAGCAAAAAGTTCAAGATAGTAGCGTCCCATAATGTCTCTACCTGCTGCAATTGCTTGCCCTGCACAGTTCATTGCTACTTTTAAATTAACAATATTGATAATAAATAATGTTTTTTTAATGGTGTATACCTCTGCCAATAAAAATTGAAACATTGGTTTACCACATTATGAAAAATAGTTCATTGATTAAACTTAACCTGACAATGACTGTTGTGTAGAGATTTAAAGAAGACAGGTACTTGGACTTAAATGATTTGGTTAATGTTGCTTGATTTGCGATACAAGAGATAAGAAAGAAAAGGAGTGACACCGTGTTGATATATTGATGTTGTTTGTTAGTGGATATGAGGTAATTGTTATAATTGAGGTTAAATAATGTATAATGTGATTATTATATATCTATTTTTATTTAGTAATATTTTATGAGATATGATTGGTTATAGTGGGTAAGTATTGATTTTATTAATGGATCTTGAACAAATCTATTAGAGAAAATTTAGGAAAACACTGTTGTATATATTTTAATCTTCTGAAAAATAAAGATGTGGGGTATTTTGTCATGATATTAGAGTCATACCCATATACATGAATAAAAGACACAAGAGTTTCGAACCACATGATAGAAAATTTTGAGTTACATAACTTACAAGTCATATCTCCATATCTTGTCGGTTTACCATATGGGAGCAATATTGTGACTATCAAGGAGGGATCCATTATTTTTGGCAGTGATTTTATCCTTGAGAATGTTTTATATGTGTCTGAATTATCTTGTAATTTAATTTATGTGTCTCACCTTATAGATCATTCTAATTGTACTATTCAGTTTACTCATAACATGTGTAACACAGGACTGCACTTCGAGGATGCTAATTGGTGAGGGTGAACATCAGGATGGACTTTATTATTTCAAGGGTTACCGCATATTACAACTTTGAAAGTTGACAAAGGGATGTCTTTGGATGTTTGACCTCAACAATTGGGGCATCAGTTTATACGAGTTACTGATAGTTTCAGGTGTAGACCTTGAGAAAGATGTTAGAGTATTACAATTAGAGAAACAAATCAATTGAAATATCATAGATAATCAGGAATATTAGAGAATATAAGTAAGAATATCATAGAGATAATCAAGAGAGTATCAAAGAATATCAGATAATATCAAATGTATTTATTTAGAATAATTTCTATATTTAGTTTCTTAGAATTCTATATTAAGTGAGCTATTGTAAACAAAAAAAAATAAGATTCAATAAAAATTCGTCTTCCATGTTATCATATTCTTTGTTCGTTTTTGTTCATAGTTATCATATCTTTGTTCAACATTTTTTAACCCTCGATATCATCGCAAGATGGTATCAGAGCGGTGTTAGATCCTGGAAACTCAAACCAACATCATTGTTCCATTATCCCTCACAGCTGAACAACACCAAAAAACAAAAAATGTCATTTTCAGATGAAGAAATTGGCAACAACATGAATCAAAACCATAATAACTCCTCAACCATTACTAATGAGCTAACTTTACAAATTGCAAATATGCCTCGTAATGACTTAGGGATTCAACAAACACAAGTTAATATTGACAATTTGTCAATTGGTTTCAAATTAAATGGAGACAATTATCCATTGTGGGTAACACTCATGAAGAAAGCTATCAGTGGCAGAGGAAAGAAGAGGCATACAACAAGTATACCTCTGGCACCAGAAGAGATAGAACTAGCATATGAAAAATGGGAACAGGTAGACCAAACTGTCTTCACCTGGATAATTCAAAATATTGAGATTAGTTTGATAAACAATGTTTCCCAGTTTCCAACCGCCAAAGCTTTATGGGAGGGATTGACTACTACCTATGGAAGCGGCACAGACTCGGTGCAAATCTATGATTTATACCGAAAAACAAACACATAGAAATAGGGAAAGGATACCCTAGAGGATTTCTGGAACAAATTGCAAGCTATATGGATGACGATTGACAGAAAACAACCGAATCCTATGAAATGCTCAGATGATATTGCAACTTTCAACAAAATTAAAAACGAATAGAGACTATATCAGTTTCTAACAGGGATAGATGAAAAATTTGAAGTCATCAGAAGAGATATTTTTATGCAAGAGAAGACCCCTTCAGTAGAGTCCGCCTAGGCTATTGTCCGAAGGGAGGCAGCCCGACTCCAAATTATAAAGCTTACCACCAGTAGTGAAGGGAACACATCGTTAGGGGAGGTCAGAATTGACTTAACCGCAAGAAACAGACCACCGGGACAGGGACAAGGATGGAGTCGCCCAGAAACTGTCGGATGGCGTCTATCACAGCGAGACAAGAAAGACAAAAACCACCTCCACTGTACTTATTGTGGAATGAAGAAACATACCAAAGACATTTGTTTCAAAATCGTGGGTTATCCTGAATGGTAGGAAGATTTTAAACCAAAAAATCGCAAGGCTGCCACTATCATGGGCATCCCGCAAATCACCAGTAACGGTAGTGGTGCACCGGAAGAGAGAAAGAAGCAAAATCGCAAGTTGTTCATGAAAGAGCCCCAGTCACTCATGGAGGTAAAAAAAGAAAGGAGGATAACAATTCTCTGATTAGTGGATTTTTGATTGTGGAACAACTGACACCATGACCCATGACCCTAATGATTTTAACAGTCTCTCCACATGTGTTAAAACCCATATTGATATAGCTAGTGGAGAATTAGTTGCGGTTCAAGGAGATGACTTAATTGTTTTTTCAAAAAAATTAAAATTAGAAAATTGTCTCTATGTTCCTGCACTATCATCAAAATTACTTTCTGTAAGCCAAATTATAAAAGAGTTGAATTATGTGGTTCTCATATTTTATACTTTTTGCCTTTTATATGACATTCTTACGAAGGAGATCATTGGACGTGGTACTGAACGTGGAGGTCTTTACTACGTTGATGAGGTTGCTCACAAGGGACATGTCATGCTTGCTCACGGAATGGTTACAAGATAACTCTGGTTATGACATAGACGTTTGGTACATCCTTCAGTTAGGTACCTTAAGATTTTATTTTCTAGTTTATTTACTAGTAACATTGAGCCCATCAAATGTGAAACTTGTATACGGGTCATGAATCATAGAGTTATTTTTCCTCCCAACAACAATAGAGTCAATTCTGCTTTTTCATTAGTACATTCTGAGTTGGGTCTAGCTCCTAATTTCTGAAATAATCAATTTCAGTATTTTTTGTTATCTGTGGACAATTTTTCTCACATGACGTTGGTATATTTTCTAAAACACAAATCTGAAGTACTTGATAAGTTCTATGTATTCTATCAAATGATTCACACTCAGTTTGGAAAGAAAATCCAAATACTTAAATAAGATAATGGTGGAGAATTTGTTAACAAATCAATGCAAGAGTTTTTCGGAGAAAATGACTTAATTCATCAAACTTCTTGTCCAAACACGTCGCAGCAAAATGGTGTAGCAGAACGGAAAAATCGTAAGCTACTAAAGATAACTCGGGCCATGATTTTTGATACACAGGTTCCAACATGGTTTTGACCCAAAGCTGTCGCTACCTCGACTTATCTTTTGAACAGGCTACTCTCCCAAATCCTTAACCACAGAACACCCCTACAACCTTCAACACGTGCTACGGTGCAATCGTCTTTTTGTCCTCTATGTTACACACTTCATTGGACTCAGACGAGACAAGGTTTATAAACTCGCCACAACATTCAATCAAAAAATTATGCACATCTCTGGCAACACGCACGTCCGGGGCTAACATCTCCTTAATAATTTTGGTCATTGTTGCCTTAGGAAGCGGAACGTCTTCCTTGGCTTTTCCAACTATGTCCATAGGCTTCATCCGAATGAATAGAGGGTTATGAGTCAGCTGATAGAAGAAGGGAAGAAGGTGGACATGGCTGAAGGTGAGGCAAAAAGACCCATATTTATGAAAACAAGATATAGTGTGATGTGGTGATGGTGGTGCTTTTCAATGCAATGGATAAAAACAAGAGAGAGAGAAATACCAAGTTCTTCCGTCATGCCCTCTCTTGTGTTAAGGCAACCCAAAACACGTTCACATCAATCTCCCCCATGCGCCCTCCAGCGTGTTAAGGTTGACATGGCTGAAGGTGAGGTAGAGAGACCCATATTTATGAAAACAAAGTATGATATAATATGGTGATGATGCTGCTTTTCAATGCAATGGATAAGAACAAGAGAGAGAGAAACACCAAGTTCTTCCGTCATGCCCTCCCTTGCGTTAGGGCAACCCAAAAGGACGTTCACGTCAACCTCCCCCATGCGCCTTCTCTGCGCGTTAAGGTGGACATAACTGAAGGTGAGACAGAGAGACTCATTTTTATGAAAACAAGGTATGGTGTGGTGTGGTGATGATGCTGCTTTTCAATGCGATGGATAAGAACAAGAGAGAGAGAGAGAGAGAAACACCAAATTCTTTCATGATGCCCTCCCTTATGTTAAGACAACTCAAAAGCACATTCACGTTAACCAGCCCCACGCACCCTCTCAGCGAGTTATGGTGGACATGGCAGACAGAGGGACCCATATTTACGAAAACAAGGTATGGTGTGGTGTGGTGATGATGATGTTTTTCACTGCGATGGATAAGAACAAGAGAGAGAAACATCAAGTTTTTTCGTCATGCCCTACCCTGCGTTAGGGCAACCCAAAAGCACGTTTATGTCGACCTCCCCCACATGTCCTCCCTGTACGTTAAGGTGGACATGACTGAAGGTTAGACAGAAAGACACATTTATGAAAACAAGATATGGTGTGGTGTAGTGATGGTGTTGTGTTTCCATGTGATGAATAAGAACACAAGAGAGAGAAACATCAAATTCTTTTGTCATGCCCAACCTTGTATTAGGACAACCCAAAAGCACGTTCAAGTCAACTTCTCCCACGTGTCCTCCCAACGCGTTAAGGTGGACATGGCTGAAGATGAGTCAGAGAGACCTATATTTACGAAAGCAAGGTATGGTGTGGTGTGGTGATGGTACTGCTTTTCAATGCGATTGATAAGAACACGAGAGAAATAAACATCAACTTATTCCGTCATGTCCTCCCGGGCAACCCAGAAACACCTTCACGTGCACCTCCTCCACGCGCCCTCTCAGCGAGTTAAGGTAGACAGAACTGAAGGTGAGACAGAGCGACCCGTATTTATGAAAACATGGTATGATGTGTTGTTGTGATGGTGCTGCTTTTCAATACGATGGATAAAAACATGAGAGAGGGAAACATCAACTTCTTCCATCATGTCTACCCTTTCGTTAGAAAACTCCAAAAGCATGTTTACATCAACCTCCCCCATGCGCCCTCCAAACGCGTTAACATGGACATGGCTGAAGATGAGTCAGAGAGACCCATATTTACGAAAGCAAGGTATGGTGTGGTGTGGTGATGGTACTGTTTTTCAATGCAATGGACGGGAACAAGAGAGAGAAAGACGACAAATTTTTTCGTCATGACCTCCCTTGCATTAGGGTAACACAAAATTACCTTCACGTCCACCTCTAATATGCGTCCTTCCAGCTAGTTAAGGTGGACATAACTGAAAATGAGGGAGAGACCCATATTTATGGAAACAAGGTATGATGTGGTGTGGTGATGGTGTTGCTTTTCAATGGGATGGATAAGAACACGAGAGAGAGAAACATCAACTTCTACCGTCATGTCCTCCCTTGCATTAGGCCAACACAAAAAAGCACATTCACGTCCATCTCTCCTACGCGCCCTCCCAGCGAGTTAAGGTGAGGCAGAGACCCATATTTATGGAAACAAGGTATGATGTGGTGTGGTGATGGTATTGATTTTCAATGCGATGCATAATAACAAGAGAGAAAAAAAACACCAGATTCTTCCGTCATGTCCTCCCTTGCGTTAGGGCAACACAAAAGCACATTTACACTTACCTCTCCTAAGCGCCCTCCTAGCGAGTTAAGGTGGACATAACTGAAGGTGAGACAGAGACCCATATTTATGAAAACAAGGTATGATGTGGTGTGGTGATGACACTATTTTCAATGCGATAGATAATAACAAGAGAGAGAAAAATACCAAGTTATTCCGTCATGTCATCCCTTGCGTTAGGGCAACACAAAAGCACATTCACATCCACCTCTTCTACGCGTCCTCTTGTCAGCACCTAATTTCATCCTGATAGACAAAATGCATTTCAAAAAATATATATTTCTAATTAACTTCTAAAAGAGAACTAAAAAGTGAAAGGAGAGGAGTTATTTTAATCAAGTTTGAATTTTGCTGTGAAAAAAATGTGTTTTTATTAATTAAAAAAAATATCAAATCAAATCAATCATTTTTTTTTAAATTTACTATTAGTTTGGATTTATTTATCTATTTTAAAATATAAAAAAACGCAAAAATATAATTTATTTGTATTTCATTTTAAGAATAAAGAAAGCATGAACTTTGATCTTGTTAGAAGAGAGTGTATAAAAATAAAAGATGTTCTTGGGCCAGCTCTCTCATCTTTTTACACCCCATAGTTGCTGTTAGCACCTCCAAAACTCCTGATTCTCTATGGTACATTTTCTCTGACTCCACCACCCTCTACACTAAATCAGAGCTGCAATGTCTCCTGCTGCAATGTCCCTTTCCCAATCTCTGCAAAAAGCAATTTGGTCCCCTGCGAAACTGATCCCGAGGCTGATGAGAAAGCAGGGAATGTCCCCTGATAAGACAAAAAGGAGAGAGAGACATCGTCATCCACTGGTTTGAGGGGATATATTGAAAACAACAGGGGAAGTTGGGGATTTTTTTCCTGAGGGAAAAAGAAGCAAAAGGCACAAAAGTTAGAAAAAACAGAGAAGCAAGGGAGATTGAGAGGGCACTAGCTCAGAATATTGGGAATTACGGAGAAGAAATAGGAGATTGAAAAAAGCAGTAACAACAAAGGAAGAAGAAGACATTTCTGGAGCTGATCTTCAACAGGTAATATATATTTGAATAAAATGCCTTTGGTATGGTCTTTATCTTTATGCCTTCCTGAATCCATTGTTCGTTTGCATGTTCTCCCGCCCATTTGGGTTCACTGCTTGTGTGCATGTTTTTACGCTCAAGAAACCGAAATCTTATTTCAGTCACCTCATCACCTCAGACTCACAAACTTCCTACACCAGAATGTCTTCACCATGTTCCACCCTGAGGTCTCCTTCCACGTCACGTTAAGACACTATACCTCCCTCACTACCTAATCACACTTCCACCAAGCAACTGCCACCTCCCCCCACGTCACGCTCTTCACCACCAAGATGCCTACCCTAACGCCGATGCCTCACTATACCCTGCGTTTCTCCACTTCTCTTCACCGTGCCATGAACAAACATCAACCCTAGTGCCACCCTAACCTACGACAACCCTCCTAAACCCTTAGAAACTACCATTCCTTCCAATCTTAACCACTATGCCATCATCACATCCTCCTCTACACCTCCATTTTCACGTTCCCGTGCCACAGAACACATACCAACCCCCCAACTTCCTTCTTCATTGCCTCTTTACCATCATCACGACACCACAACTATGCCTTTGCCGCTACAGACACCACGAAGAGCCAAACCGTGAGTCAATGACAACAGACACCATGCGTCTCCCTCCCATGCACCTCTGAACCATTGAGCCATTGTGGAACCACAACCACACTTCCACAAAACCACCACGAAACCTCATAACCTTAAAAGAAACCATCTACCCTCACCACATGCAGCCCCAACGGCGTTCCCACGGCCTTCCTAACCTCCAACAACTCCATCACCCAAACGTTCCACCTTCAACGTGCCTCCACATACCTCCAAACCACCAACCCAGCACCACCATCTCCGTCAACTCCACACATGCGCGCTGCTAGAAAAAGAACGTCATCCCCGTCACCACAGCCTCTCCATTCGCTGCCGCCGTCAGCAGCATTGCCGCCACCCTGCATCGTCGCCGGCGACAATGTGGCCGTCACGCCCGGCCACTTAGTGGAGCGGCAGCCTCCCTTTAGAACCCTACATCAGGTTCCTACGCTTCCACAAACCCAACCCTAGGTTTGGGTCTTTCGCACGAAGTGGGGTTGCTTCCTGCACCCCCACATATTTGAGCATGCACACCTAACCCTCTTCGATCCCTGAAATACCCCTGCCATTAGCTGGGATGGCTTTACTGCCTGCACCCCCTAGGTTAAAGCCTGCACCTGCAAGGGCCCGAATTCCAAAACTGCCCCTCTTACTTTCTTTTTTTAAAAAATAATAAAATAAAAAAAATCTTTTACTCTTTTAATAAATAAATAAATAATAATGCTTTAAGAGTTTAACATTAGGCTATTTTAAGAAAGACGTTTTGAATAAGACTTTCGATTAATTCCTTAATTGACCGCTGGCGTTATATGAGAATTAATTCGGAAAACTTTAATTTCATTTGGGATATCAAAGGGTCATACGCGTCAAGCGATATCCAAAATGAAGTTTAATTTAAAAAAAATAACACCAATTCCTCTAAAATTAAAAATATATCAAAAATCTTCAAAAACTAAAAATCAACAACCGACAAACGATCTTCTACTCATAGAACTACGTAACCCTGATTTTCCATCTCTGATGGAGATACGTAGGAGCGAGGTTAAACCTTGTCGGGCCCTTCCAAAATAAAAAATGTTTTGTTTGCTTTTATTTCTATTTCTCGTGAAAAATCAACATTTCAAAAATTACACTCATTTCGTTCTATTCAGTTAAAGGTACCGTCTCAGGACAGGTGCCGTGAGGGGCTAATACCTTCCCCACGCGTAACCGACTCCCGGACTCGCAATTCGATTTTCATAGATCAGTCTTATCCTTGTTTTCTTTAGTTTTCCATAGTTTTCCACGAAAACTACGGTGGCGACTCCCCTTTATTTTGAAAACCCATTAATTTTTTTTTTTTATCGTAATCCCCGTCGTGACCCCAGTTGCGACACCTCCCAGCGAGTTAAGGTGGACATAACTGAAGGTGAGGCAGAAATCCATATTTATGAAATCAATGTATGATGTGGTGTGGTGATGGTACTGTTTTTCAATGCTATGGATAAGAACAAGAAAGACAAAAACACCAAATTCTTCGTCATGACCTCTCTTGCGTTAGACCAACACAAATGCACATTCACGTCCACCTCTCCTACGCGCCCTCCCAGCGAGTTAAGGTGGACATAACTGAAGGTAAGGCAGAGACCCATATTTATGAAAACAAGATATGATATGGTGGGGTGATGGTATTGCTTTTCAATGCGATGGATAATAACAAGAGAGAGAAAAATATCAAATTCTTCTGTCATGACCTCCCTTGCGTTAGGGCAACACAAAAACACATTCACGTCCACCTATCCTATGTGCCCTCTCAGCGAGTTAAAATGGACATAACTAAAGTGAGGCAGAAACCCATATTTATAAAATCAAGGTATGATGTGGTGTGGTGATGGTGTTGCTTTTCAATGCGAAGGATAAGAATAAGAGAGAGAGAAACACCAAGTTCTTCCGTCATGCCCTCCCTTGCGTTAGGGCAACCCAAAAACACGTTCACGTTAACCTTCCCCACGTGCCTTCCTAGCTCGTTAAGGTGGACATGGCTGAAGGTGAGGCAGAGAGACCCATATTTATGAAAATAAGGTATGGTGTGGTGATGATGTTGTTTTTCAATGCGATAGATAAGAAAAAAGAGAGAGAAATACCATGTTTTTCCGTCATGCCCTCCCTTGCGTTAGGGCAATCCAAAAGCACACGTCAACAAGGAGAGACCTTCTCCCATACCTTAACTTGAACTCCTTGATCACACCTAACATTATTTATGGGCCTTAAGGCCCAACACTTACACTACATGGCCCAAAAATACAAAACCCAAATATATTCTACTTAGTCCAAACACAAGTCCCAAATTATTCTAAACAATTTATACAATTTGGAGTACTTATCCTTTATGCTCTATTTTTTCCAAAGTGATTTTCTTAGATTTGTATTTGGGCACCGAGTAGTTGATTTAAAGCCCAAACAAGCTAAGATAGACCCAATTTTATGAAAAGCTCTTAATTCCCCCTTTGACTTTTTGTTCTCTTTATTCTTTGATTGATGTAGTTGTGGTGTATTCCATCAGTTATTACTGGTGATATTCAATATTTAGAATCATAAGTTTGTGTGTTCTTCTTGTGAGGTGTTACTATTATCCAATCCTTCTACCATGTCGAGATAACTTATTTCACTCTTAAACTTGTTGAGATTCCATCTTTTCTATGACTATTTTGATGTGATATGTTCAAACTCTTTACATTCATGTCATAACATATCACTTTCTTCGTACTTTGGTTTTCTTTTATCAAAATTTTTATATTTGTCTTTCTTTTCTCGGTGATATTTTTATTTTCTTTGTATCATCCTTTAATATAACTACTTGACTATTGTTATTATATATTCATATTTGAATTCTACGAGTCTTTACTTGGACAGAATGTGAGAAATGTCACGCATAATTTTATTATCACAATACAATTGAGTGAGACGTATATGTGGATAACCTAAATCTTGGATAAGTAGTATAAGTTACAAACCTTCGTGGAGTACGAGAACCATTCCTTTGAGTTTTTTACACTAGATAGCTACAACTTTACGGTTCTTGCTTTTCCATGTGACAAGATTGCCGTGCATAAATGTTAAGTATCTAGTTATCGATATTCCATCATTAAGAACACATACTCAATTTACATTAGTATAAACCATCACATCCCTATAGTTTAGAGTTCTTCCTGAACAAACTTTTTTTTTCGTGAGCAATTTTCGTGTAGCTTAAAATTTGTATAATAAAATTCATATGTTTTTTCACTTGGATTGTGCATTAATTAACTAACCACATTAAGAACACTAGCTAAAGTTGGTCCCGTGTGTGAGAGATACATAAATCTGCTTACAAGTCTATGATATATCCCCTTTTTAGTTATAGTTTAATATTTTTTAATACACAACTTGAATATCTCTTCAATTGGAGAATTTGTTGGTTTGCATACTATCATCCCAATTTCTTTTAATAAATCCAAATCAAGTTTTAACCAGAGACAAAAATACTTGATTTTGATCTTAAAACATCAATTCCAATAAAGTAAATCAAAGAACCATAAAAATTCACTTGCTAAGTACTTTTTTAATGCATTATGTTTGTCTAGATCTTTCCCTTTTCAAGTTTCATGCCATTAACTTAGACTTGTAATATTTTCTTATTTTTTCTTTAAAAATAAGATATAGTTTGGTTTCACTGATGATGTCCAAAAGCAATAGTTGACTTAGTGAATCTACCAAATCATGCTCACAACAATTCCTTTAATCCATATAATGATTTTGTTAACTTACATGGAATCCCATATCTTTATCGTAATTCCATATACACTTATTCATATAATTTTCTATGTAAAAAAATATTTTTTACATCAAATTGTTATAAGGATTAATCAATTTTGACAACTAGAGATAATAATACTAAACTGTAGTAATTTTAGTTACGAAAACAAATATTTCGATATAATATATTCCTTATGCTTTGTATATCTATGTAAGACTGAAATAACTTTAAATCTATCATCTAACAAATTAGTTTTGTAAAAATAAATCAAACTTAAATTTAATTTTTAATTACTTTAACACATTTAATGTAATCACAAAATTACACATAAATTTTTAATACTAGTAACATACTACCATCACCGGGTTAAACATTGAATTTCTAATAAATACATTCGTTTAAACATTAAATTTTTAACATGTAAACCTTTTTAATATTGGATGATACAAGTTAATAATCAAATAAGTTTCAAATCCTGAATGTATGATTATTTTTACTTATAGTACCTAATAAATTAAACATTTTTTCATTTTAAAACGTGTCAAATATTTTAAAGTGTCAAAAATAATACGCATCAAGTCATTTTTATTACCTATATTAATACTGCACGCCATGTATAATAAAAATATATAAGTTGTTATGATAAACAATGAATTGAGAGACTGAAAAAATTAAAAAAATATGTTAGAGATTAGTTAAAAGAAACAGTATAGTATTAACAAAATACTAATAAATATGTTTTTAAGAAAAATAAACTATTTTTTATAATTCATTTAATAATTAAAAATTGATACTTAAATAAAAAATAATATATCACGGATCTAAAACTTGTTTAAACTTACTTATAATTATTAAAATGGATGATTTGACTCGGCAAGTTAATTATAAAACATATGAAAAATCTAATTTGACATATATTTCAGATAAATTGTAATTTTTATATATAATACAAGCTTACGTCATAATCATATTAAGAAGTTATTTTCACCACATTTGAAAGAAAATAAAAATATTTATATATTTTTACAATTAGGTTACATAAATTAAATTCATTTTAATTTTTAAATCCAGTGATTTGATGTATTTACATAATTTTAATAAAATATGATTTTTTTAAATTAAAAAACAATGACATTTTTTTTTTCAAAACACAATTCAATTAAACTATCTTGCAACGAAAAATAATCTAATTTGATTTATGCTATAATGTTTTTTTGGTCTATTTTACACGCTGTCATCATTTAAATTAATGTTGAGTTCCAAGTTTATCCTCAAGACAACTGGAACCATACTCATATATTATTATTGATTTTGTTAAAATAAAAAATAAAAAATTATATTTCTTAGTGAATACTTTTTTTTTTGGCAAGTTCTTATTTGCTCGATTGCGCGTAGCCCCAGGCCCATCAGTGTCTTTTATCACCCTCGTCTCTCTTTCTTCCTCTTCTTCGACGAAACCCTAATCTTCCCACTTCGTCCTCTTTTCTTCAGCAACCTCCATAAATCCCAAATCGCTTCGAATCTAATTTCATCTTCTCTCAGATCCGACATCAGATTCCGTTCCTCGTCTGTTTTTCACAACCAACCATGTCTGCCGCTCTGGATATGACGCTCGACGATATTATCAAAAACAACAAAAAGTCCGCATCCGCCAACGCCAGGGGCCGAGGCCGAGCTTCGGGACCCGGACCTGCTCGCCGTCTCCCCAACCGTGCCGCAAATCGCGCCGCGCCGTACGCAGCCGCTAAGGTATTCGCTTTCATCCGATTAGGTTTTCTGTTTCGAAGATTCCCTTTCCGTTCGTAGATTCGCGATGTGCCCTAATTCGTCTCAACGTTACGGATCGCCTTGTATTTAGGCGCCGGAGTCTGCGTGGCAGCACGATATGTACGCCGATCAGCCCGTCGCCACGGCTTTCGCAGGTCAAGGTGGTCGGGCGTCTTCCATCGAAACTGGGACAAAGCTTTATATATCTAATCTGGATTATGGCGTTTCCAATGATGATATTAAGGTAAGATCTCTACTGTGTTTGCACTTGGCTACTTGCTTGTTTCGTATGTCGTCAATTTGATTTGTTTTAGCTTTGTTTGTGTTATTTAACCATCTGAGAAAATTGATTTCGATGGAAGAGTCTCGATAACCTCGACTCCAAAAGTGGCCTCATGCTCTGACTGATCTGCATACATGTTGTGCTACCAAGTCATCTGCAGGCGTGCAAGGCCCCTGTTTAAATGGAGATGTCGTGGCAGAACTACATGCATGCAAATCAGCCTCCGGAGTACCGAAATAGGGACCAAGCGTCTTCCAATCTTTTTGTTTTTCAATTTTTTTCCATCTATAAAACTAAAATTGTGTGGAGCGTGTATATCGATTGTCAAACTACACACATCTATGTGGGTTTAGTTGTCAAGGTTTAATTATTAATTTTGACCTTATATTTGTGTGTAGTTTTGCCTGTCGTCTTCTAATTTTGTTAACTTTGGCCATAACACTGCAACCATATTTTCTGGTGGTATAGCAACCCGGACCTAATCTCATTAAATCTGCTTGTCTGTGGACTAAAACAATTTTTACAAACAAGACCAACTCAACTTGTGCACACGTGTATAGAGACCAGTTTAATAATGAGATGTTAAATCAATTAATTTTACATTATTTGGTGTCTTCATTTATTGTTTGAATTATGCTTTGTTATGCTCTGTGTGTGTGTAGAACTTTGAGTTGTTACATTGCATTTCCATGTCTGGGGTTTGTTAATGTTGTATTTTCTTGTACTTGTAGGAGTTATTTCTTGAAGTTGGTGACCTGAAGCGGCATACTGTTCACTACGACAGGAGTGGAAGATCTAAGGTATCTTATCTAATCTACACAACTTGCACCTTATGATGAATTCAGTGTGTCCTGCTGTAGTTTATAAAAATTGTTTTTTCATATAGGGTACTGCGGAAGTAGTCTTCTCTCGAAGAGCTGATGCTGTAGCTGCAGTGAAAAGGTACCACAATGTTCAGTTAGATGGGAAACCAATGAAGGTAGAGATTGTGGGGACCAATATCGCTACACATGCTGCAGTGCCTACTGTTAATGGAACTTTTGGAAATTCTGGAGGACTTCCCAGAAGGTATCCACTTCGTCGATATGTTTGTGTGCATACTTTCCTTGATCTGATTTTTTGTGGTCCAAACGCTGAAGCATCTGTGCATTTTATTTTATTCTTCCTGATCTGCAATTTTTTATGTTGGAATGTTACTTTTGGGTATGCATATGATGCCAAAGATTTGAGGTTTTGCTTTAATTATTGAGTTGTTTGTTGTGATTTTTGTTGCAAACAATTCTTAATTAGATTTGGAATAGTTTAAGGGTATTTCATTTTGCACATTAATCTCACTTTGAATTTGCTATTTCAAAATTAAACAAACCAATATTTTGTATTTAAGTTGATTGTTTGTATCATGGTTTTGACTTTTAAACAGTGGACAAGGGAGAAGTGGGCCACTAGGAAGGCCACGTGGTGCGCCTAGAGGGCGAGGTGGCAATCGTAGGGGTCGTGGACGTGGTAGAGGTCGTGATGAAAAGGTATCTGCTGAAGATCTCGATGCTGAGTTGGAGAAGTATCATGCTGAGGCTATGCAATTGAACTGAATGAATCACTGATATTCTGTTTTATTGATATTACATTTGCGGTTGTCAAGGGCATGTCAATGGAATACAGCCCAACTATGTATCTTTATCAAAGTCATGCTTTTACGGAAAGGAAAAGGATAACTTAGAGTGAAAACTTTTACAGTTGATATATGTAGTTTGGGATTCTGTTATCAAATATTTATTTTCGTTGGGTATGACTATGCAATGTGGCTGAAGAAACAGAACTCAGCTTGTATTATTCACTCTGGCTCCTTTCATTGGATTTAAACATTTCTTTATTCAACAAGTGGGTATGGAAGTGGGAACCCTGCTCTCATCTATGCATGCACCCAGCACAAAGAAAGCATTGGCTGCAATGTGGGAGGCTGCAGAATTCACCCATTTGATTGCTTTGTGCTTTGGTTAAAACTATTGCAATGGAATCTTCAAATAAGGTAGATTCCCTGCCCTAATTCCCTCTCCTTAAGCCCTCCTCTCTGAAAGAAAAATGATCATTTAATATCTTTTGTAGTCTCATTTGATTTTGGTCTTGTTTAATTAAACTTCTTTACAAGTAGTTATAGGAGAAAAATAGAGAAAGGAAATGAAGTAAGTTTCTTCTATAAGCTAAAAGTAACTTGGGCATATACTTTTTTTTTACAGTAACGTATGCGTAAGTTAAAAACTAACTTTTGGAAAAGCTAGAATGTGAAAGCTTTTGTAAATTAGCTCATGAAATAGCTAATTTTAACATGTAGAAGAAGTGTGTTTGTTTATTTTATTCTTCCAGTTCTTGTAGAGAAGCTTATCCAAATAGAATCTTAATTTAATGCAATCTTAAGATTTTCTTATCTGTTGTTTTAGGGGAGTAATTTTTCTCTCAACTATTTTGGTAATTTTGGCATATTAGCTAGTGAGATGGAATCTATCATCTGTTCTTCACTGGTTGAGTGCACTGGTCAAGCTAAGAACATTTCAACAGATGAAGAGCCTCCGGGATAAGGATGCTGAAGGAGTTAGTGTTTTTGGTATGCTCACTCTGGTTGCATTCTGATTGGTTGTCCCTGTTTTGAATTTTTTGCTTTTGGCCTATTCTGTGATCTGCAATTTTGGGAACTGGTTGAAATTAAAGTGTTAAGTCTTTCTTACAATCCACATGTTCTCCGAGGGGAACTGAGTGGTAACTAGGGAAGAGGAAGTCGAAGTGCTTACTTTATTGGTGGTGCTAATCTGAATAGCTTTTGCAGTTTCAGTCGAACTTAATTGCCATTATAGAGCCTGTTGCATATATACCACCTTACCCTGGGGATGGTAAAGTTTGCTCTGTAGAAAGTGTTTCTCCTCTGTACTGGAGGTTTCTGAAACAGCCAATATGATAGCGAATGAGTATGTTTAATTATATATGTTCACGCAAATAACATACATCAGTATAAAATGTAGGTTGCTAAGCTGATTTTGACAGCAAAACTTCCAGTGGGAATTGTTAGTTTCATTCCTTGGATGGTGAAACTGGTGCCCCGCACTGAAGTTAGAAGTCGTAGTTTATGGAACTAGTTTATTTTTCTGTAACCTGTTGGTTTCGATGCATTATAATATATCTCTGTTAAGGCTAGTAACACAGGTCTAAGTTTGAGTTTATGTACGAATAACATTTCAATAGTATTTGCCTCTATTTTCATTACATTATTAACACATTATTAGTGTAATCAATTTTTCCTCTCCAAATATTTTCCTTACGGAATTGTTCAACCTCTCTAACGATGACCTTTGATTGACTTATTTTTAAAAAATTCTTTTTGAGCTTAAATGATGGATGTCTTTGAATTTGAGAATTTTAAACCAAATACAACATGATAAGAGATGGATAGACGTTTATGTTACTAAAATATTTCTTAAAAGTTTGTAAATTGAAGATATTCGTCGTTGAAACCTAAACGTAGTTCTGGAAAAGGAATAGTCATGATGAACGGGTCAACCGAAAAATAGGTCAATAGCAGTTGCCATTTTTCTTCCTTAAGACCGAAAGACCTATAATTTGCTGTGGTAGGGTTTGGTTATTAAACAGTTGGCCCGTTGACAAAATTTTTGCCCCGCAATTTACATGAATAGCGGTATTTTTTTTCATTCATTTCCTATAAAAAGCTTGTATTGAATAAACCTTTAAAGAGGATAAATTTCAAGCAACAATAGTTGCAACGACTGAAGCTATGTAAAAAAATATAGAGCTTGGTTGCAAAATATATACCAAAATATAAATTACTCTAAATGTTTGGTGCTTGTGACATGTAAGGAAACAACTTGTATGGCAATTTCCCTTTTTGCTAAAAAAGTATGACATATCTTTCATCTAGATGTCAAGATTTTCCTTCCTACATGGATAACTTAGAAAAGATGTTTTCATTAATCAACCACCTAGTTAAAAAAGAAAAAGTGTCAAATAGAAATTTTATAAGCTAAGGAAGGCTTTTTATGGATTAAAATAGGCACCATGAACCAAGTATAGTTATATAAAGTTTTTTTTTTTTTTAAAAGGAGCCTCCAACTTTGAAATATTCTATAAAAGGAGATATAGAAGCTGATGATTGCACATACAAACAATAACCTTGTTAAATATTTGGATGATAAGAAGAGTCCTTTGAATTTCATGTTTCTATTAAATTAAAATTTTATTTCTTAATTCTTAAAAAAAATAATCAATAGTGACCTTTTATATCGCTAAAATAGTTTGTTGATGATTCAACTTCTGTATTGAGATATTTGGATTTATAAGTGAAACCTAAAAATTTACTATGTTTAAAATCATGCACTAATAATACTAAATCAAAATTTCGATTAGATCTGAGTTAATATTGATTTAAAATATTTATTTTGTAAGATTTAGATAACTATTTTATATATATTTTATATTATTTCCTATAAGAAGATAATTAATCATATTAGTTTATCATAAGCAGAACAAACATTTTCATTATTCTACTACTCTTAAGTCTTTAGTATGTACTTTTATTTGTCCTAGAGATTACAAGTGTAACTAGGGTTTGATTTTATTTTAATAAGGTAGAAACTAGGTTATCATTTGCTTTGAAGACCAGGAAGCTTTTGGTAAGAGCCCTTGTTGTTTATTTTCATGTAAATCTTAGTTTACAACACGCAGTGTATATATATTTTAAATATTTTCAGGAGTTTTTGTTTTTAGAATTCATTTAAAAAATAGCTACATATTTTAAATATGTATTCATATTTCTCTTACATTTCAAGAGTGATAAAGAAAAAAAAAATGCTGACGAAACAGCACCTGATTGGTCATTTAGAAACACACGGATTGCCACATAGAGAAACATGAAGCGTAGATTAAATCGAATCCAATGGTGGATACGTGCGTGAAAACCGTATCCTTGTAATGAAAACTTGAGCGTGGAAAACTATATCTATAACATGGTGTCAACTCTCCTTCTTCTCTCATCACACCCAATTCCTTCACCATCCCTTAACCTTTCTAATTCCTCACTCCCTCTCTTCTTTTTCAAGCGCAGCTAATTTCTAGGGTTCCGACATGGACGCCGGTGGAAAGATTAAGAAGGGCGCCGGAGGAAGAAAGGGCGGTGGGCCAAAGAAGAAGCCGGTCACAAGGTCCGTCAGGGCCGGTCTCCAGTTCCCTGTCGGAAGAATTGGGCGTTACTTGAAGAAAGGAAGGTACGCGCAGCGCGTGGGAACCGGTGCTCCCGTTTATTTGGCTGCTGTGCTTGAATACCTAGCTGCTGAGGTAACCTAGCATTGATTGCAGCAATAAGTGATTGTTGATTGAGGTTAATTTTGTTGATCGTGTTTTGGTGTGGATTGGATTGTGTAGGTGCTTGAATTGGCTGGAAATGCTGCTCGTGACAACAAGAAGAACAGGATTATTCCTAGACACGTGCTTTTGGCTGTGAGGAACGATGAGGAATTGGGGAAATTGCTTGCTGGTGTGACCATTGCCCATGGTGGTGTTCTTCCCAACATTAACCCTGTTCTGTTGCCTAAGAAGTCCGAGAAGATCTCCAAGGAGCCCAAGTCTCCATCCAAGGCCACAAAGTCTCCCAAGAAGGCTTAGATTATATTCTAATTTAGTTCTGTATATCAGTGTTTAGGTGCTTTGGTTTTAACAGGAAGGGAATTTGATGTTTGAAACACTGTCATTTTCGTCTAAATGTGTTGCGTGAAGGAGTTTGTTCATTAATGGAAACCTCTTGTTTTCACCCAATTTTATCCCTATGTTAACTGTTTATTTATTTTTGGTATGCTTTACCTCTTTCCTAGGATTCTAAGTTGGTAAATGATTTAAGATTACACAATGCTGTGTGCCCATTTCCATGGCGCATTTAATGGGTTAATCTGATTCTTAATGGGCTCTGTTTTTGCTTTGAGTCAAGTCCTTGTCGGTTCAAGTTTTAAGTATTCTTCGATTTTGCATTCTGATAAATATATCGGATCACTGTATTGCTTTGAAAGATCGAGGATTCATAAAAGATTTTTTAGATGGTTCTTGGCCACTTGTTATGTTGAGACTTGACCATGACTTGGTCATCGTTGACTGTCTGTGGAACTCCGAATTTGTTGTCAGGTCGTGGAAAAGAGGTAGGAAATGTTTGATGTAGATGGTTAGCTGATGGAAGTAGAAAATGTTGGAACAGACACATGTTCTGGAACCTGCTGCAAATAGATGCATTATGTGTAAATTGTGTCTAATGGGTGGCGCATATTTTGCAACGTTGCAAGATTGATTTTTAATTTTAATGCGATAAATTTTGCTGTGAACTATATTGTGCATCATAGTAGGCACGAAGCAACACAATCTGAAACATCTTATTTGCTTTAAACCCTTAAGCCAAAAAGATCAAATGTGGGCTAGTGGAACTACAAAGTAACAATCAGAAAATACTCTATGGTACATATTGTGATGAAAAGTACTGTTTACCAACCCATTAAGGTTCTTCTAACCGTATTTACAATCTTATTTCTAGCAGCAACACCTGTTAATTGAAACTCACAGTTCTCATCCAAGAGAAATCTGTATACCTCCCATTCACGCTCTGAAGTTGAATGCCTTCCTACTTCAGCCTATCACAAAAAACGGGACCAAGTGATTAGATTTTTATTTTTCATAAGCTTAATATTTTACTATCTAACGGAAAAAGCAGATAAGATTAATGATAGCTCTACAAGCCCCAAGCATGCAAAACATCTGAACTCTTGGCCTAAAAAATCAAGCAGTTTTTATTTTATGCATTGGGATATAAAAAAAAAAAATTACTGTCAACCAATAAAAAAATCATGGTAGCTATATAATATGGTTATTGTGAAGAAAACAAAATATCATATATGATGATTTTTTATTGGATGATCATATAAAAGCCTTTTACATTGTCAGTGAATGAGTTGTTTACTCAAAATCAAAGTATCCTTACATTGGAACTGCCAAAAATGACCCTCACTTCTTTTTAACAAGGGGAAGGAATAATGAACCCATTTGTTTTAAATTTGGAGAGAATTGATTTTGATAGAGTTTAGGATAAACTGTTGAATGTAAATCACTAAACTGGGATGTGTATCCAAATTAATCTCAGTTAAAGATTCATAGTGAATTTTGCATTTTTTTCGAAAGTGAGAGAATTGTTCTTTGAATGCCAAAACATTGCTAAATTTTCTTACCGAGAAAACACAAATTCCAAGTGTTTTGAGAGCCCACGTGACATCATAAAAAACTCGAGGTCTTCCTTTTCCAGATAGCTCAACAGGATTAGCGACCAACAGTTCGGTATCCGGTCCTCGGTTGGCAATGATTACTCGCAATGGATGAAGCATTTCCAGTTTCAAACGAGAGCATAGTGTACTCTGCTTATCCAGATCCAAAATCTTTTTTCCTTCTTTCTGCTGAATAAATATATCTAACTCACGATATCCCATGGAATTCGGTGAAAATCGCCCGTATAAAATCTAAGAAGAAAAATTTAGAGTGTCAGAAACTGCTAAAATGCTTTAGTTGACAGCAAAAACAGAAATTCAAGACATTTTTAATTTTCATACAAAGAAATTTTCAATTTTGAATGATTAATCTCATTTTTATTCGACCTGAGAAGCTATCAAGGATGCGGTGCCACAAATAATCTAGGTAAAGAAAATTATACCTTTATATTCATGTCCTTCAATGTTCTCATAATGTCATAAAGAAGACCCTTGTGATCAGCACATCGTATTTGAACCAGCGTGTGAGCTGGGCTTAAGGAATTGTCTAGTGTTACGTTGGTTTTCTTCAACTTTGCCATATCAGGGCTAAGAGCTTGAGAACGAACTTCATTATCTGATAACTCACATCGAAATAACTCCTCAGCTAAAGCAGGAGACAGAGAAGAGATACCGTGATTATACTCATACTCTGGACCCGCCAATTGAAGTTCACAGCTGATACACGAGTCTCTCAGAACAGCATTCAGTCTTTTACATGTCTCATCTTGTCGATTTCTCGTGTGTAACAGTTCCCTAAAAGACAATTGAAGCAAATGCTGATTACTTATAAGCAACAGGATTCACTTGAAATATAATTAGCAGTTGATATGCAGCACTAAGATGTTATAACCAAAATATTGGTAATAACTTGATCAGCCACATAAGAAAAACCTTAATTCAGTACAACCTTTTTCGAGTTTTCAGATTTAGCATGTCTTACTAAGAGTCTTTTATAAACTTCTTTATAAGTATTTTTAGACAATACAAAAACTTCACATTCTTGATTTTACGAATCAAATTCATCACTCACTCACCTGTTATCTGTCACAAAAAAGAGGTCCAACACTCTACCATCCGGGGTTGTGGTCACTTTCACCTTTTGAATGGTAAGTTCAAGCTCCGAGAGCACTTTTGTTACATCTACAACCAAACATAACCAACGAAAAAGAAAGACAATGAGAACAAACACACACACAAACCACACGAAACATGATTTCAAGCGACAGTATTTCCATTACCGTGTAACAATCCCTTTCGATCAAGGCAACAGAACTTCAACAGATAGACAGGAGAAGATCTGGAAGGCTGCTGGAGGAGATAAAAGGAGGCCAAACAAGGCGGGCAAATTCCCTGAAGTCGTTCTTTGAGGATCAGATAAGATGAATTCATAGGAAGCAACAGGGAGTGTGGAACAACCCATAACACAATGTAACACCACACGCCATCGGTTGAAACATCTGAAGAAAACATTCAAAAGGGGTCCATTAAAGGCACTAAAAATAGAGTGAAGAATTGAATGGGATCAAGAACGTGTTTGAGATGAAACCTCCTTTGAAAATGCAAAGACCGAAATCGAGAATGATACTGCAGATATCGCAAGCGAGGCCGGTCTTGTCGGGGCAATTGACGGTGACGATGAAAGGGTCGCCGGGGTTGTTGGGATGCTGGATTTGAACGACGTCGTCATCGGCGCCCGACACTCCCGTCATGGGAGCCACAGAGCACTGTACAGCTGGCAGGTCAAACGACACGATGGTTGGTTAAGGTTAAAGTTAAGGTTTTGGTAATATTATTATCATGGGAGTATGCTAAATCGAAGACGGGAATCTATGTGTGTATAATGATGACATTAAGAAGTTTTTTTTTTTTTTTTTTGTAGTGCGATGGTTATTATGGTTGCAAGTTGCAAGTGATGGTTATAGAAGAAGCACACGTTAACTTTTTGATTTCTGAGGCTATGATTTCGTGTAACTTCATCTCTGGTTCCAATTTGCTTATCACGTTAAGCTCATGAAAACAAAAGAAGAAAAGAAGTAAATTCTAGGATATTCTCTGAATGGAAAGAAAATTGTTTTTTAAAAGAACATGTGAGATCACTGCGACTGATTTATTATTTTTTAATCATAAAAATATAAAATCCATGGTGCGGATTTTGATGCATCTGCTTCCAGTATGAGGGGTTTGTTTTCCAGATTTTTTACTTTTTACTATTTTTGAATAAATTTTTGAGTTTATTTGATTAATCTGTGTAACAAAGAATTTTACTAAAAGTCGATGCAAATTATCCTTGTTCTGATTGGAGAAGAATTACAAAACTTATAAAAATGCATCTCAGTTTTGTATAAGTTTAATTATCATATACTACACATTTTCTTATACCATTAATTAATACAAAATCTTCTTATATATGATTTTAAGAGTAATTATTAAAAATGAAATAATTTTAAAATACATAAGAGTATCCGACTGGAAAATAAAATAAAAAATATTGTGTAAAAACATAAAAAAATGCAATTGAATAATAATCTAGAAAATGTTTATAGTATCAGTATATTTTATTCAATTGAACATTATACTTAATTTATTTTTTTAGGGTCCTCAAAAACAAATTTCAATTTTTAAGCGATCAGATATTAATCTACTTTGATGAATTTGACACTTGTTTTATTCAATAAAATATTATATGATAATGAAATAATAATTTATTTTAGTATTAAATAGTTATATTTTAATGTAGACAGGGTAAAAAATATTAGTATCAAGCGTTCTAAATAGTTTTTGACAAGTTGTGCAAAAGAATGATCGGAGGAACTTGATATTATGTAAAACTAGCTCAGATTAGCTCCTTCCAGTACCAGACAAGGTGATATGATAAGTTCTGAATATAACTTTATTACAAAATAATTGTTCTCAATTATACAATATAAAATGAACTTCGACTGTGATATTGTGAATCAGTTTCACTTTAACATCATACACTTGTGTGTAGACCTTGCCATGCAAGTTCTACACAGTGCAAATAACATCCTAAAGCTCAGTTCTCAAAGACACTTACGGAAGTAAAGTTGAAAATATAACCAGAATACAGGAAAAAAAGAAAAAAACTCAGTTCACTTGTCTTTTAAACCACAAAATTTGAAGTGACATGGTGCAGTCTTTTGCCAAACAAACAAAATGTAGCAATGTGATAGCTATAGACTCCAAATTTAGGCACCCCAACATTCTCAGTATCATAATGCCTATAATGATGAAAATTTTGAAAACATCCAGACTCATCTCACTTATTATTTCTACTTTTGATATGCCACCAAAGGTGCGAAATTGAGTTAATTCTTTTTGCCAACTCCAAGCCTCAGACGGAAATTCTCTTCCATAAGAGGAAGACCGTCCCTCAACTTCACCTTTGGCTCCCACCCCAACAATTCTTTTGCTTTTGTTATGTCTGGTTTTCTTTGTCTCGGATCATCAGGCGTGTTCTCCACCATCTTGATCTCAACATCTGGATTGATAAGCTGCAAACCAACCACAAAGCATTAGATGAAAACTTCAAGCCAAATATTTTCATGCAAACACTGCACATAAGGACAAGTGAATGCTACTGATAAAGAAAAAAAGGCTTAAAACTGACCTCTTTCACAGTCTCAGCAAGTTCAATCATTGTAAATTCACCTGGAATGTAAATATACTCAGATAAGTAACTGAGGCCAAAGAAAGTAACAACACTCAAATACAGGTCATGCAGTAGAAACTAACCAGGGTTTCCAAGGTTGATTGGCCCAGTGTTCGGGCCTTCCATGAGGCGGATAAGGCCATCAACCTGTGACATCTCATAAAAATCATAATCACATTCAGATAGTAATTCAAAGATACAAAGATTACAGGATATATACCAGGTCAGAGACATAACAGAAACTTCGAGTTTGTGTTCCTGGAGATTGGACTGTCAAGGGTTCCCTCCTATAATGAACCATTGATTATGTGAGAAATTGAATAGAAATAGGGCTAAGAAAGAAATAGAAGTTATAGCTAGTCACCAGATTAAAGTAGTAAAATTAAATCAATGGTTGATCTAGAGTTGCAACCAAACATGATCTAGAGTAACAACATTATAGCATGAATTTAAACCAGAAAACAGTCAAGTAGTTACCGAAGTGCTTGAGCAATGAAGTTGCTAACAACACGCCCATCATCAATATTCATGCGTGGTCCATATGTGTTAAAGATTCTTGCAATGCGTATTTCTATGTTGAAAGATAAAAACACCTCAAGGAGTTAAAAAAAACAAAGGAAAGCTTACTGGATATGCCTCAAACAAAATGAGAAGCAATTATGAGGAAAAGGAGAGAGGAATATTACCAAGACCATGCTGCCTATGGTAATCAAACATCAAAGTCTCAGCCACCCGTTTGCCCTCATCATAACAACTACGGACTCCTGATATTATCATATATTGAAATCCTCAGACTACAGCTTTATGAATATGTATAAAAGGATACACATATCTCCACTAGTTTAGACTTTATATTGATCAACAGAAATGGTTTCCATTTAAGAAGCTCTTTTGTGCAACATGAGAATGAAATAAAGGAACCTACCAATAGGGTTAACATTGCCCCAATAGCTTTCAGGTTGGGGATGCACAAGAGGATCTCCATATACCTCAGAAGTTGATGTGAGCAAAATCCTGTCAGTAAAATTCAAACTAATTAAGACCAACTAAAAGCTGAGGTTTGAGATTATCATTTGAAAAAAATTCCAACCTTGCTCCTACTCGCTTTGCAAGCCCAAGCATATTCAGGGTGCCTATCACATTTGTCTTTATAGTCTGTAAAGTAATCACTCCCTTAAGTTTAGTGTGCATGTGAAGTACAAGGCAAGTGGTTAGAAAGGCAAGCAGACTCTCAAAACTGTACCTTCACTGGATTGTATTTGTAGAAAATAGGAGAGGCAGGGCATGCAAGATGGTAGATCTGATCAACCTCAATCAACAAAGGCTCCGTGACATCTACCAAGGTATCAATTTTAGTAATTAGCATCAACATCATTGGTTTACAAAAAGGATTTAGTAATGCTGAACATATCTAACTGTGGTTATTTAAGAAACAGTTGAAAAATAATGACTTCTTTAATTCATGGTGTAACAACTGTGAAGCTTACGCTGAATGCACGCCTTAAGTTAACAGAAACCAGTTCACAAACTAGATCTAAAAGCTCAAATATATCAGCTTATGAGCAGAAGATAAATCAATAAAACTCTTCACTTTATCTTTCACGTGACAATTTCATTGGCATTGATAGTTGATAGTAAACAAAGATGATACTGTACCATGACGGATAAGCTCAAATCTTGGATGGCCAATCCATTTTTGGAGGTTGTCCTTGGATCCAGTGAAGTAGTTGTCAGCAACGATGACCTGATTAAACACAAATATATTGTGGCAGAACTTTATCAAATCAAACTCAGTTCTAGGTGCTGTATTACCAAATATAGGACGATTAAAGGTTATGACATTTGTATAAAATCGGTTACATTATGAATGAACGTCATAAGTATACAATTCTGAGCGAAACATTAACCAGCTGACCTCATTTTTTTCATTTTCCATCAATCTGTCAACTAAGTGAGACCCAATGAATCCAGCTCCTCCAGTAACCAAGATTCTCATGTTGGACTATCATCAAGAATGAAAGAAATTCATATAAACATGGCATCGAGACAAGAAAAAAGAGGTTTATGCAAAATTGGTGATTCTGACAAAAGCCATATTCGCAAACACCTACAAACTTTGACCAGTGGATCTAAGAACATACATGGTGGTTCTCATTCACATAATTCAGAACCCAAAGCTAGCACTATGCAAAAGAATAGGAAAACTAAAAAAAGCTTTCACAGTTCAAAAGATCAGTATAATGAGTACACAGCTAAATTTAAAACAACAAATTCCAACCTTATGTTAGAAGATTCACATCATACAACATTGGGATTGTGGTCAAACATTTTGATAAGTGCATGTGGTTAAATTATAATATATGATCAAGTACACAAATGACTCCACTTTTGTCATCATTTTCAATTCTTCCAAGTTTCTTCTGGTGTTTGTGTTCCAGGCAACAGTAAAGGGTACTGAGTTGTGCAATTTACGAAGAAATTTGTAATCAACAAAAAGATGTTCATAATATTCTTTTGATCACGTTTATCACAGACATTCAAATCTTAAAACCAAGATAAATAATGCAGACAAATGTCGATCCTCAAAGTCACCATTTTCTAAATCTACTCATACGTCATGATCATTAGTGTACTTTTACTAAAAAAAATGATATTAAATACCAGAATGAACCTGAAGTTGGATCAAACAAGCAACGTAAATTATCTTGCATGGAAAATGGTAATCAAGCAAAAATGATCAATGTTTCACCTGAAAAAATTTGGAAAAGCGCAGGGGAGATGGTGAAGGAGGTGTCTTTGTTGTTGCCTGGTGATGTCCATTGCCATTAGAAGAATCCGTTGCCATTGTTTGGACCTCAGAAATTAATTCCTACACAAATTTTGAGTTGATCAATGTCTACCACAGAATAGATAAACTAAATAGGATATAAATTTCCCAGACCAAATCATGTGAACTCATAAAGGGTCAATTGGAGCAACAAATGGGGAAAAGAGTGCAAATAGCATTAAAATCAATCAGAATAAGAAAGCAACAGAGCAAGTCAAGCACCTGATCTCAAGCTTCACAAAAACACCAAACCAAAACCCTAACCACTCTCTGTTACCACTACTCCATCATCATAGACCCATTTATATAGATAATTGACAACCAAGATATGAAAATTATTCCACCAAACTTCTAAATTGATTTGGAAGTTTACTAAAAAATGAAAACTTTAAAAGCATATGATAGATAAGACTACCCCCAGAGAAACATAATTCAATTTGGAAAGCTTGAAAGTCACGGAAAGTTGAAGGACATAATGAAAGCTCTGGGACAACGACAACAGTAATGGAAATCACACCAAACTATTATTCTGCAGTAAAGATTCAGAAAAGAAAAACCAAACCAAACCAAACCCCACATTGAATTTTGCATCCATGACTATAATTTACTACCTAACTGAAGATGGATCGAATGATAGAAATAATAGTTTGAAATGTAAGTGCAATTCAATTCTTTTTGAAGAATATGATCATATCATGTATGTCTTTCTAGCTGATGAAATTGAATTTGGTGAAGTGCATGAGAATGGAACAGTCTGTCAGCAGCACTAGGTTTAAGGTTACTTACCACAATACACAGTGCCACGTCAGCTGATAAGTGAGATTGGGTACTAGGTTCCACTTCCTCCAACTAGAGGGTCCCTCAGTTACGATAAGATATTGCCTAAAAAATAAACAATGAAAATTTATATTTACTAATTATTTTAACCGTTTTTATCTTATCTATCTATCTATATATATATATTAAGTTATATACTTTTTTAATATATATTTTTTAAAAGTATATATGTTTCTAAAACATATTAAAAATATGAACACACCCACACACACATATATATATATAAATTCCAGCTAATTTAATTCTTTTGGTTATATTTTCAGATTAATCTACAGGAATCAACAACCCTAAGGTATAGATATATAATTAAAAAAAAACAACATTTGTTATAATATTTCTGAAAAAAGTCCTAATCTTGAAATATTTAAACTGTGAAGGAAATATTTCCTGTTTGAAATGTTATTTTTTTTTTATATTTTACTTTTCGACAATATCAGTCATTTTTCATTAATTATGTTATCATCTATATTTAATGTTTAACTTTATACATATTTACTATTAAATTAAAGCAAGATATAAAATAGTAAATATTAAAAAACTAGTCAATAAAAAAATTATGATTTTATTAAAAGCAAAAGAACTATGAATCAAATCATGCATATTATTCTAGTTTTGTGGTTACATTAAAAAAACTCTATTGCCAGTAGAGATTATACTAAACTCATAAATAAATGTCTTTCAAATAAGATACATGTAATTTAAAGGAAAATTAATTATGGGTTTTTATTTATCTGTCTAACCAATAAATATTACTTGGAAAGGATGAAAGTAATGCTTTAGAAAATTTAGAATAAAATACGTGTATCTTTTTTATATAAACTATAGATATCCACACACTTGTATTTTGGTTGATGATTTAAACAACGCGATAATTTATTTAATTAATTTATAGGTTGATTGAAGTAAATAAAGATAATTAGAGATTCACTTATTTTCTTACTTTATAATACTTGTCCATTGATTTTTTTAAAATACAAATTGAATACATCAGTTATATTTTTTTGAAATTTATCTTTCTTATTTTAATTTAATTTCTTGTTTACCATCTCTTTTAACTTTTCACTGATTTTTTTTTTATCTTCATAAGATACAATATTTTTTCAATAAAACCATCTTAAAATATAAACTATAATTAATCAATGATGTATTTTCCAATATATATATATATATATATATATATATATATATATATATATATATATATATATATATATATATATATATATATAAGCGTTTAATTACTGTGTAGTTTTATATTTATTGATAGTTACTTTGACAATTTGTCAAATACTTTCCGTTCAAAAAATGAACTTAATTTCCTTTTGACTATTAATTAATAGAGTTCAATTCAAAGTTAACTTTAACCTTTTAATAAATTAATTAAATCGCTGAGATAAGAATAGTATTAATATTTTTTTTAAAAGATATGTTCCACCAACGTCTCAACATTCCGTTTTAGATTATGAGGTAAATAAAGTCTAATAAAAAAATATTGTTTCATCAAAAATCGAACACGAATATATCAAAACGATTCAAACTTACTAATATAAATGAATTTACTTTCAAATCTTCTGAATAAAATATTGAGTTTGAAATTTGTAGAAGACAAATATATATAATAAAAATACTATTTCATTAAAAAGTATTCAATAGTATATGTTTATGATCATTATCATAACCGATAACATTTTACAATTTAATAAGGAAAAAATGAAGTATTTTATGAAACTATCATTTTATATGACCACATTATATTTACCCCACCTTTCTCATTTTTTTTCATTCAATTATTCATAAAATTTATTTATTTTCTCGAATTTTATCCCGAACTATATTCGCCTTCAACATTGTATTGATAAAATATTAAACAGATTAATTAAAAAGTAACAAAATTTGTATTCTAAGAATATTGAAAATTACTCACTTGTAAAACGGAATCAAGCAGAATTCACCAATGACACTGCAATGCTTCTGAAGGAAGATATATGATTGTCTTCATTACAAATTTGGTTATTTTATTCATAATACTTCTTGCTTTTCTTACAATTCACTTTTTCTTTATTTTTCTCTTCATTTCCTTATCATAGATTTCTCTCTATTACTTTGTTTTCTTTATTCCTCACAAATCTGTCATCGTATAAAAATCACTGAAACATGTTCAATTTCCAATTACATTTGTTAAAAGTGCTTTTCTTACATCATATCTTACACTAAATTGAAAGTGATGATATTTTGCACACCATTAACTCTAAAACACTACTAATACCTACATATTTTTCTCTCTCTCAACTAGAAGGATTTTCCCATTGAACAATTTCAATAATTGCTTCTTCAATTTCTATTATTCCCCTCATGCTTGAAAACAAGCAGAACCCTAAGGCACTCAAACTCAGAACAACTTGGCTCTTCACTTCCTTCTCACTTTCATCACCATGCAAGTTATCAACAACAATTCTACATAGTTGGAGAAAAGATCCAATTGTTTGTTCTATTCCATCTTCTCCTAAACCTGAAACCATGCACGTGTTACACTCACTTGATTTTCCTGCTTCAACATCACAAGGGTTGTTATTCTTCTCAACAAATTTCATCCTAGAAATCTCCTCAAGATTTTTTAACGATGAGCAAATCAACCCCTTAACATCTTCAAGTTTACCATTTAGCATGTTCACATCCTCTTTCTCATAGGCCCCACATCGTTGGAATTCTTGTTGGAGGAACTTCAAAGCATGTTCTCCAAACCACAAGAGCTCCACCACTCTTGACAACGACCCCAAAACCTTATTATAACAAACACTATCAAACGGTTGAAACCAAAACTTAGGTTCCACTTCTGCTTCCACAACAAGTTTCTTAAGCTCGTTAACTCGCTTTTTCAACCTCCTTAGGTTTTCTTCCAAATCGTTTTCACCAGCAAGTAGCCTCAGCGACCCAATGGACTCGCCAAGTGTGGCCCAGCATTTAGAGAGTTTCGTTTTGGCACAAGTGCAAGCTCTTTTGGGCCCGAAAATAAGATCCACGAAAATAGAACATGAGAGCCCAATAAAGGTTTCAACGATTCTGGCGATGGCAAACTCACTCGGTGGGCCATAGTTTTGCCTACCAAGAATCAGAACGGCCCCAATAACTGCGGAAATGGCTCCAGCAGGCCCATACACTGGGCTTCGTTGAAGGAAGCTTGTGAAAATGAACCAAGGAAGGAGAGACAAGAATCTTACGGGCAAGAATCTCTCGAATACGAAGCAGCCCAAAACGCCGTACACAGTTCCCAACACGGTCCCTTGGGCTTTAACATTTGCTGCCCTAAATGTGTGTTCCCTCCCCGAAACATAGCTCACGGCCACTGAGAGCCCAGCCCAGAACCCGTTTTCCTTGCTATATACTAGGCCCATGAATACTGTGAGGCCCAAAGAGAGAGAGAATTTAATTGCTGGAATAAAATTTGTATTTCTGAATGTTGCTATCCAATTAGCCCACTTTCCTTTACCTTTGTGAGAATTTTCATTCTTGTTATTGTGGTGAGCAGAAGTTGGAGCTTGGGTGAATGGTTTTTTGTGGAGGAGCTGGGCGCAAAATAAGAAGAAGAAAATGGGTAATTCTTGGTGAGTAGTTGGAATGGTTTGAAGGGATTGGAGAAAAAGTGTTCCGTCTTTTGCATTGGATTCGGGAACAGTTAGTGAACCGCCACGTAAGCCCTGTTTAGGTTGTTTTATGGTTAAGCTAACATGTTCCTGAAGGCAATTAAGACGATGTTTAAGGTCTTGGTTGGGAATGTTGATTGTGAATGAATTGGTGGAAGTTAAAGCCAATTCCATCCCTCTGAGATTGGTATCTACCTCTTGAAGTCTCTCTATTTGGCTCGAGCAATGTGATCTCAAAATTTTAAATGGAACTATCTCCCACTTCACACCCTCCTGTGAAAAACGGAAAGCAAAAAACCATGATTATTATAATTATAAAGAAGGTTGTGGCTAATTTCACTTTTAACAACGAAAAAAATTACATGAAATGAGTTTTTGGACTTACTTGGTAGAGTGCGATGAGAGAACGGAGCTTGGTTCGCTTGGTTACTAAAGACTTGGCGTGAGAGATTAATCCAATTGCATTAGCTTTGTCCTCCTCGCTTATTACCTTTATCAGAATCTTCAACCTCTTCAAGATATTTTTTGTTAATAGATTGTAGCTTTCATTCATCTGTAGATTACCAAACAAAATTTAGATTGTATAGAATTATCTTTTATTAAACGCATTACATTTACCTCCACTTACTATGTTTATTGCTTTGAAATAAAATTGCTTCATTTATAATTTTTATTATACATCTCAAATTAATTCTCACTCTTCAACTTCCTATATTTATTGCTAAAAGATAAAAATAATAGAAAAGAAACACCACTATGAATGACGTGAAGATTCCACTTAAAATGGTGGCAAATGTTTTGTGGGAAAGAATTCTGACAGATTTTTCTATTTTAATGATTATTTCACTTAAATGCAAACAAAATTTAGATTGTATAGAATTATCTTTTATTAAACGCATTACATATACCTCCACTTACTATGTTTATTGCTTTCGAAATAAAATTGCTTCATAAACATATTTTATATCGTAAATAAAAGAAAATTATAGTATTTTCACGATAATTAGTTATTATAAAACTTAACAAATTTACTATATTAATAACTTATTAATTATAATATATGGAAACTTAAAAAAACTTTTATACTAGCGCATATTTTTCGTCAATAATTTATTTTTTGTTTTGTACACCAATCATACTTCTTACTTAAGTGTGTTCTTCTTTGCATGCGGGTGTTATACAGCAGAAAATTGTGAAAGAATACTATAGCAGTCAACAAATTCTTACTGTAATTCAACACAGCCGAAATCACCTTGAAGAAACAAAAGTATCAGCAATTGATTATGTGTAAAGCAAATGGACGTAAGTTTCTGTTGAAACCAACGTTTTTCTGAGTTGTTTCGCAGCAAAAGGAAATGATAGCATGTTACTGTAAAAACTATAATATAGAAGATGACGAAGGATTTGGTTACCTGGGAGCATGCAAGACGCGGGTATGGAAGAAGCAAGGCCACAACGCAAGCAAGAACACCTAAAGCAGTGCTAGCTGCCAAGCGTAAAGGGTGTATGAGAGGATCAGTGTGAACGCCATTATCATACGCCACCACGTACACCAACACTATCTGACCCAACGCTAAGCGTTTTGCAACCAAATGGGCGGAGAGAGGCCAGGGCAGGACCACCACGAATGCGGCCAGCGCCACCGCCACGGCGGTGCCCGCCTTGGAGAGCCGCCCTGGCCCGAGAAGCCACAGGGTGAACATGGCGGGGCCTAGGGTTTGCATGGTGGCGTAGAGTGCGAGGCAGCACCCACGCATGGCGTCTCCGAGAGTGGCGTGGTTGAAGATGATGAGAATGGCTGTGACGTATGAGAATGCAGGGAAGGATATGAGGGTGGCGATGGAGGGTGGCGCGTGGAGGCTCAGAGATCCAACAATGGTGCACGCTAGGGCTGTGCGGAACGCTGAAGAGAGACCCTCTCGCCACAAGGCTCGCATTGTTTTCACTGCCAACACTTTCTTCATTTCTCCTTCTTCTGAGTTCATCTTGCAGAAACCATGTTTCGGCTTTTATAAGCAGTAGAAGGAGCACAAACCACTTGCAGAGCTTTCTGAAGAGTACAAATATTTTATTTCCGATGACTTCAGAAAAAGGTTCTTTTAAATGGCTTTTCTTCTTCTTCTTCTTATTCTTCTTATTTTTCTTCTTATGTGGATGTATCATTGTTTAATTAAAGGGGTTGGATAAAAACATAAAAAAGAGTTAAAAAATTTGATTCCGACAACTGAGCATGCAGTTCCATACGCATGAACCATATTGCGGTAGTTTTCTTATTCAAAAAGGTTTCAATTTTTTCTTTTTTGTTATCTGAGAGAAAGGTTTCACTTTAAATAATTAACTATCTTAACAAAGTAATATTTAGATCTATGTGTGGACCATATTGTAGTAATTATTCTAATAATTATCTTGATAAAGTAATTACCCAGATGTATATGTATGGACCACATTGCAGTATTTTTCATATCCCTTTTTTAGGTTAAAGTATTTTTTTCACACACAGACAATAGGACAAAAGCCTTCACTAGATACTAAACATATATAAAGCAAAAAAAGCACTATTAGTATCAGCCGAAACTGCAAAAAAATATAGTGGAAGAACCCCAAAAATAAAATAATGTTAAATTGTGTGACAAAAAGAGAAAATAAATTTTTTAATAGGTACAAAGAAAGTATAAAAAGAAACTAAGGTGAAAAATCATAGGACTAGTGTTTGGGCATATTAATCAAGAGGTCTGCAAAATTATTCCCTTCTCTATGATTTCACCTCTTGATGGACCATTAATCAAGGTCTTAACTATTGATGTTGAAAGGAATAAATAAGATTCCAAGGATCGATTACACCACCACATCTTGAATCTAGAAAAGGAGCCTTGGGAAATTTTATTTAGTGGTTTTAAATTATGATAGTACCTTATTTTAATTTAGGCATTATGTGGAGTTAAATGTGTTTTTTTTTTATAAATTATAACATTTAAATATGCATCATGCATTGATTGAATCACAGGCAGATAGTAATAATAATTTTCACCTAAGTTATTACAGAGGTCATCAAAACCACACAATAAATCACTTTGTTGGGAGAGGGACCAAACAATAAGCAGAACTTATGTGATATTACGTTGTCCCTGACTCTGAATAATTTTTGTATGATATACTAAATATTATTAATTATGTTATTTTAAATTTAAATATTCATTATTTAAAAATTAATCGAATCATCAAACATGCAATTTCAGATTCATCTAATCATTTCTTTAACAAGAGTCACAAAATTTTTGAGCTAAACTAAACAAGGATCATGTCAATCAACGTGAAATTTAAATGTGTACGTGTGTATTAATTTATAAATATATATGTCACTAAAATTATTCTCACATAATTATTTGAAGGATTGAAATTCTTATCCTTTAACTGAGAAGTGAAAAAAATGCTTGTTGAACTAAGGAACAAGTATGATTCAAGTATTCATGGTAGATTTCTCCATGTATATTACATAAAAGATCTTGATAGGGCATTTCACGTACTTCCAAACTGCTACTCATGGACACATTCTAATTGGCTCTCTTCACCATTTTCTCTATCCTTCAAATGCCTCCACAAAGATACTCCTCAATCTCCTAGATAAGCACAAATCCCAATTATTCCTCATCTTTTCATTCAACAGATAAATTTGTTAACTGAAATCTTGATGTACCTTAAATTAAATAAAAACAAATACACTTTTACGTGTGTTCAACTAAGGATAAGTTTTTTCCCTTTTCCATTTTTTTAGATTATATTACTGATATGTAGATACCCCAATAGTATAAGCACTCATTTTTAAAAACTATATTTCTTTCTTCTTGTTATCACATGTATTATTAGTTCTCTTTTTTTGATTTCTTTGTCTCTCAAGGTGTATACTATTATTCTTGTTTTAAGATTATTAAATTAGGTGACGTATGTTAGCTAGAGAAGGTTCCCTCCCCATAATAAGCACACTATGACCACTTTGTGCAAATATATCATATACCCCAAGTGAAACATGTGAGCATATGTGATAGGATTTTTATATGATATATAGAGTCATTAACTTAACTGGATGGATTCACAAAAGATGGGGAAATTTAAAATAATACAAATACAACACCTGTTTAAATAATATATAAACTTTATCTTTATAAATTATATTCTTTCTTTGGTGTACCCGAATGACCATTTTCCTTTGTCTTCTGTAAAGTTGAAGTAATCCACACAAAGTTGTAATTTTTCATTCCAATTACTTTAAAGTTCTTCACGCTTTATATATATTTTGTCATTCATTCAACTTGAGTCGTATATATTAGATAATATTATTAAAGATAATATTTTAATATCTTGAACACGTGTTCATTATAAGAGTTTGATTTTAACGCATTGTAATGTAAAATTCAAAAATATTGGATTATGTTATGTTACTATACTTTGTAAAAAATTGTTATATTGTTACTTAATAAGTTTAATCATATAAACTTGATAATATATTAAATTGCAATTTGATTGTTGTTTTTGTTTTGCCAACAAATACTCTAAAAACAGGAATGCAATGAGAGAACTAGTTATCAATCATTTAAGCTTCAGTGTTTCATTATATTTGTCTGTTTTACAAGATAAATAAATACATTTAAATTGATTTGTAGGTATAAAAGAATCAAGTTCGAACTTTATTATGTTGACACTAAAATTTCATGAATAACTTGGAATTTTCATAAAAAGTAATATGTATGAAAAATTTAGTTCATAAAACATCATCCTTGCCAAACTATGTAACTAATATTTATTGTTTATTCAACATTTTTATCTTAATTAATTAATAAACACTTTTAAATTGTATTGTGAACCTTTTCACACTAAAATTACTGACAAAATAATCCGCACTAATCTGTGCAAATCACATCTCTTTCTGGCATTGTGTATTAATTTTGCATTGATAATAATCAATAGTAAAATAAGATCAAAAAAATTTACATCATTCTAAAAAACATGAATCATGCTGGTATCTTTTATTCATGTTGGTTCAATTATCAGTTGAACAAACATTGTGCAGAGCCTCAAACGCCTAATTAGTCAAATTCATGCCCCTATACATAAAAAGAAACTTGTATGTTGTTAGTGCCATTGGGTTTAACGCCACCGAAACTCAGAACCATAACCATGTTCAGCGCAGTAAAGGAATCAACCGTGCATGCTGCACTATGCAAGTAAAAGTGGGATTTTCGTAGATCTCCACTTACTGTTCATTATTAACGTTCGAGTATTGCACTGAAACGTTTCCCTTTAGGACAAGGAAGGGTCAAGTGTGGAACCCTAAGGCACTTAATTATCAAATGATCAAATAAATAGTCCAATAACAAGTTCGTCAAAGCAGACATGCTGCCCCTTAATTAGTATATACATTAGGTCATTTCTGGAACACTATAAAGTGAGAAGCAAATGTGCTTTTGCTAGCTGTAGTTTCATTTTCTGGATAATTTACACAGGATGTAACACATCCCACTTCCAAAATTATATATATATCATGGTTAAAAGTTTATAGGAAAATATGGAAAATAAAAGCAATTTCAAATGCAAACAATTCGTATAAAGATTGGATCTCAATAGTGTGACTGCCAAAGATAATCTTGTAAATTGTGTATAATGTGACTTATATGAAGAATTGGTTAAACTCCTATTATGTGATTGTAAAGTATCTAACTTAACACTTAACATGTAGTTCATGCAATAGATGGGTGAGAATAAAAACAGTGCATCATAATCAAACAATGTAGCATTTTTATCAGTTCTAAATGCTTGGAGTAAACAACAATGAAAATATGACATGGAAGATATGGATGGTAGTAACGAAGTACATATATCAAAGGGAGCAGTTATAGACCATTTTGGATCAAGCAATAAAATTAAAGAAAATGTTTTTCTGTACTGGCTCAATATTCTTGCATCCAAGTATGTCATTATTCACCACCGAAGCATGCAAAAGTAAGTATTCCAGTCGACTAATCTTGTCAGAGCCATCTTAATTTTGTATTATAATTGAGGAGTTGGGAGGTAGGAGGTTATTGTTTATATGATGCAAACTTTGTAATTCCATCGTTACAGGTTGGAAAATTATATCATAGGAGTTTTTTGTTTGCTTGTGTATGAGATGTTCTTATAATAGGGTTGAAATATCCCATTTTATTAATTTATTTTTTGCTAAAAAAATCAAAATTCAAAAACCAGAAATAGAAAGGTATTAAACGAGGGAACAAAGAGGTCCAGATAAGAAGCAGTATGGGAAGTGTTAAAACCTGCTATATAGTTTTTATGTATATAGCAAATTGGTCAGGAATTTTAGTGATTAGGGTTGAGTTATTAATTTTAATTAATATTTTTAATGATTGATTTAATAATTTTTTAGTGGCTAAATTTATTGACTTTTTTTTTTTAAATTATAAATTCTTTCACTATTTATGGTCTGGAAGAATAATTTTAACATGTATTAAATTTCCAGTATTTTATCCTAATAATAGAAATAATGCATAATATAAAATGTAAAATCATTTAAATAAAAGTAAAATGTAAATATAAAAATATTTGTTAGTTAGATTAAAGTAAACTTATAATGATAATAGTGTAGCTCTTATGAAAATGTCGGTGACTCTCTTGATCAGCCAATATACTAGAAAAACTTTACATTAATGGATGATCAACTATTCATATAATCAATTATTTATGTAATTACATTATCTCCAACCTAAAAGAATGCGTTTTTGAATTGTTTTTAATAATAATGTTTAATTGAGGGTTAAACTCAAACTTATATTTCTAACTATGAATATATAGATAAACATCATCCACATATTTCCAACTGTGCATGCGAATGAAATCTACTTGTGGATTTTGATTAAATGAATAAAATTCATGAGTGGAACATATCCATGCTGCAGCCAACCCAAGCATGATACAAATAAGTATATATTATCCCTTAAAATAAAGTGAGTGGAAAAGAATGCATGTTTTTCATCCTTCAACCCAAGAGATAAAGAGTGATCATGAAATAAGAATGTTTCTTTCAATCAAAGCAGCAGAATTCAAAAACTTGATTAAAATTAAAATTTAAAAAGTAATAGGGACCAAAATTTTTCAATCATGTATAACTTAACCTAGCGACTAAAAGAGTGTATATTAGATTCTTGGAGACGACTTCATTATTCTTGATTTTGCTTAATTATTCTTCTTTTATATAATTATACGGATGTATATACATTGGTGGTACTTCAAGTAATTCTTTATTACTATATTATTTTTGTCTATAAAAATAAACTTATATATATATATATATATATATATATATATATATATATATATATATATATATATATATATATATAGAAAAGAGCATCATGCCTTTCATATTGATATGCTTAATACATTTATTGACATCATCCACATTTTCAGTGCATTCCACATTCTGATATGTAACCACAAAGCAAAGGGAAATAAAATACTAACAGAACCAAAACATGCATGATACATATAACGAAAAGAGATTATTCTGTATCAAAGGTTAACCCTTAAAAAAAAAAGTAAGTAGAAGAGCGAGGATACGTATTTTGCACAGTGTTCAGCTCGAGAGAGAGAAAGAGACATGAATATGAATCTAAACAGTGCATCTGTAGAAAAAGTGTGGAGGACCCACGCACCATACTTTGTTGGGGTGGATGACGCTGCCAAAATTTGTTAGGTCAATAAAGGTTTAGTTTCTTCAAAACTAGTGGAATCCTGTGTAAGAAAGTTGTGTACTCTTGTATATATATACGTTATAAAATACACATAATAGTTCTCTCCAACTTCATTGGTCTACGTAGTACTTTTCAGAGTCTTCATTCCTAATTTAATTTATTTTAGTTCCTGGTCTTCAGGCTTTGGACTGTTCAAAAGTGAATGCTTTCTGCTAGTAGTTTCTGAGAATCTGAAATCAGATAAATACTGAGATCAAGCGACAAATGGGACTAAACTTCGTATTTAATTATTTCATCTGGGTGTTTGTGAAAACAAAATCATGTAGAGCTTTTCACATTTCCACTTTTCTTTCTTATATAGCTTGACGCAAGATGAAATTTCTGTATACTGAATTGAGTTTAAATTTGATAGTTGAGATGGAGCTGAAAAACACTTGAATAAAGCGTAGTGGTATGAGGCTGTTCGTGTAATTTGATTTCTCGAGGCACGTCTAGTTCTACAACATGGGGGCGGAAATGAAGCCCATTGTTCCAGTCAACACAAGTTGTGGATAAAATCTACAGCTTCTGATTATTTGTAACCTTAGAATGCCTTTTAGAGATTGGAAGGCACACTTTTATTAGTAAAAATAAAATTTTAGCCACGCTAATCTTTTGGCTGTCCATATGGCTCACCAAACCATGAAGAATGCTATATTTGCCACATATATGTCTTCCTAATAATAATAATAATAATAATAATAATTACTAGGTCTTTGTTATAAGTCTCTCTTGCTAATAATCATAATAATGATAATAATTACTATCTTTATACATTTTAATAACATTATGGATTTTTTCTAAAACAATTTATAATTTTATTTTTATTTTCCTAATCTACCCCTATTGAATATAATGAATATTTATGTTTTGTATTAATGAATAATGAAAAGAAAACTTATAAAATTATTAATAATTAAAATTAATTTGATATATTAGTAATTTTTTAAAAAAATCAACTAAACTAATTGTTTTTATTATATGATTAAGTTAAAAGTCTCCTGTACTATAGAATAGAAAGAATATAATAAAATAACCACTATTGAATGTATGCTAGGCTATCTGTATATAACTTAATTAAATTCTTAGTAAGAAACTCTTGGTAAATAACAACTTGTTTACAAATTTGAATATAAGCCTTACTACAATAAGCTAAACAAACTTGTTTTGATTAGTTCTTCCATAAAGCTTACTAGAAGAAGCAAAAACAGATTTATAAAGGTCATAACCCCTTTTTCTAGGCCCAAATATAAATTACATTAACATCTCAACCAAGATTTTCTAAACAGGATTTTAGAGAGTTAAGCAATATAATAATCATAAGCAATTTTCGGGAGTAAAGTGGAATGACGTGATTTTGTTTGTTACACGACAATTAATAAAATCAAAAAGATAAACTACAGTGCAAGTGATGAGTAGTTCATTTGTCTGCAGAATGTGCAAGAGTATGCTGTTCCTGTTTGGGATTGGATTATGCCGCCCTATAGAAAGATTTATTCTTCAACGGATACAAACTAAATTTTGCATGCCTTTAATTATCAGGGCAGGTCAAGATTACTGGGAATCAAATACTACAGCACCAAGGGCTACAAAAGCCCAAAATATAAGAATACCTACGATAGCAGCTCTCAACAAGTGGTCATATTGACCATATAAGCGGCCTTCGAATTCATTGGAAGGATGCAACATTGGAGGATCCTCATTGTCACTGTCACTGGTTTCCTCCACCCTGTCTCTCCTGCTGGTCCCAGTTGCATAAGGTTGCAGCATATCCTGTTGGCCAATGGTAGAGGATTTCATGCAAGTGCAGCAGCCTCCAAGATATGAAGGCAGTGTGGGCAGATAGTCAGAAAGAACTTTCTGATACATTTCGCCTTCTATTTTCAACTTGCTTCTAGTAGCCGGCTTCAAATCCTGACTCAGATGCACAGATTAGTTTGTTTAGAAAATTGCATTGTATGTTACAGATCTACTGCTTCGGTTATTACTCACTTCACTATTATCTAGGTTGGTGTGTTCCTCTGATAAATGAAATTGCGTTTAACCAAACAATTTGTTTGATACCCCGAACATGTTTCATGATCACCAATTCGATGCACCTTTTTGTTGCCACTTTCTTAATCATTTTAGGCAGAATAAACTGAAAGGAGAACTTACTTGAATAAAAGACTGGGCAATAACATGAACACTGGCTTGCAGTCGTATGACAAACATGCAACCAAGACGATTGGGAAAGTGGTCTAGCAGAAGGGAAGAACAAGATCTCATTATTTGCATGGGAATTCTCACCGGAGATAACCCATCACAGTCCACCAACACTGTAATTTGAGGGTTGTCTGCCTCAACCAAGTGCAAGACTCCATATTCTACCTGTGATACTGAAATAACAATTATCAAATGTCATAAAACTATAGAACACAAAAAGTAATACGTCAAGAAAACAAGACTGACTGATGCTCCCTAGAGAGGGAGTAAGAAATGGAGAGCGAAAAAATAATTGTCTCGAGTCTCAAAAGCAAACATGTGGGGAAATGGACAAGAAAAATAAATACTACATTTAAGCAACTATAACTTACTGACTGCCTGAGCAAAGCGAGGTCTATCTTCCGATGCCAAAGTGTTGCACGCTGACCCAAGCCTCACAATTAGGCAAGGTCTGTGCTCCACGTCACACCCATGCCAAAACACCATTTTTGTCCACATTTTCTGTTCTTCCTCAGAAAGAATTCTGTAAGTCTCTCGCCATCGTATGGTCTTCTTTATTGAGGTAAGGAAGCATGAAAAATCATTATTAGAAGCTGCATAAAATCTCCTAAGCTCGTCATCATTGATTCTGCATAAACACCCACTAAATCATGGTCTGCTGAAACATGAGAACAAACAAATGTAGTAGTGAATATGCTATTGCAATCTTACAAGTACCTGACCCTGATTTTTTTACCTGCTTAGCGTTTCAAAAATATTTTAATATGAAAATGAGTTCAAAATCGAGTAGGGGATGTGATAAAATCAAATTTTACTCAAAATCTCAGCAAATACAACTCCATGATGAGACAATGCAATTGTGAATAAATTATTAATGCTGCGTTTCTCATTTCTGCTAACAGAAAAAATTGGTAAGTCTACATCGTCATTTTAAATCACATAATCATAACCTAGTAGCCTAGTTTGAAACAGAAAATTTGGTAGCATCACATCATGGTATTCTTCTATAATGGCACAATCACATCATGTTTAGGATTCTACATCGTGAATGCACGGGAACGATAAAATACCTTTCTGGTAAACTAAGTCCTTGATTTTCAAGCTCCTGATTGAGTTGAGTCAACCACTCCTCAGATTCTAAATTTTTAGGATTTGTCAAACACTGGCTGCAAAATGCAATAAAGTGAAGAAGCTTGAACGTAGAGCAAAATTATCAAGATAGTAAAAACCCCACAATTAATCTCAAGTTTCTCCTGAAAGAAAATCCAGTAGCACTATATTCAGTAGATGGTGTTCACATACCTTGTATTCAAATCAACCTCTAAAGGAGATATTTCAGAGTATACTGCTGCATCTTCTGAGCTATAATCTGACGTTTTATCACTACATTTTGATTTATCAGAAAACAACATTGCATTTGACTGATCAGAAAACAATGTTGCAATTGAAAGGGCTAGCAAGGGTCTTGATAGGACCTGATAGAAGAGAGATTTATTAGCTATCTGCTTTCATGAATATAGCTAAACTTGGTGCCTTCAGAAAATATAAAGGACATAGCACAAACATCAACAAGAGAAGTTTTCAATCAATTTGATCCTCAACCAAGATGATAAAAGGGAGCAGGGGAAGTATAGTAGTATTTTCATCAATATTATTCAAACATTAATATCTTCCTTCCCTTCTTCATTAAATAGGTAAAATGGAGAGACATATTGGCCTTTCCCTTTTCGCTCTTACCAATTTCTTAAACATTCAAAGATTTTCCCAACTAACACATTTTTCAGGTCAGTATGGTACATGCATCCTGAGATATACTCATTCTCAATTTGGCATATTAGATTAGATCGATATGAAATAAACGACGTTCCTAAATTTTTCTGGTGATACATTGAAAATGACTTTTAGAAAATATCGTGCTATCTCCAATAAAATGTTATTCAAATATACTTTTGATACAAAGTTCACAAATTTATGTAACGAACCTGCATGTTGTCAACCAAACCCTTGAAGGGTGCCCACCGCTGAATCCATTTAAAAGGTGGATAACACACGATTTGTAGAGCCTCAAGGCCTCGCCATACCCATGGACATCTGCTCTTGGAAAACCTCCTTATGATATCTAAAGCAGCAACTTTAAGTAAAAAAAACGTGATACGACCCACAACACTGCTTCCAAAGGGGCCACGGAGTAGCAAAATGAGATATTCATGGTTTCTCTTAACAAAACTTTTAGGGTGAGATTCAATTAGCTGATTTTTGTATGCTTTATCCCCAGTCATGATACTGCCAGGTCTATGGATCTTGCTCAGTCAGAATAATCCACAGGTTCTCCTATGTAAAGATGGCAGACAAGTTTATCTGGTACAACAAATGAATTTTTTAAAATACAAGAATCAATACGAAATGAAAATGTCTTCTACATGTATCATCATGGATTAATCTAATAAACAATCATAAAATAATATTTCGAAGCCCACATCTTGGCTGTGGAAGTAACTAAATAACAACTAATCACAAAATAGTTGTTTATATTAACTTAATAAGCTTATTTTATTGTTCATAGTAGCTTATAATCAATATCTAGAGGAGAGGGGTTATCCTAACAGAACGGTTCCTTCCTAAAACTTCAGCAAATCCAACACATCAAAAGTGTAAATGTTTCACTTCTATTTGGTCCGAACACAGTGTGTACATCAGGTACATCATCTTTCAAATAGTAAATACAGTGATCAAAACAGATAATTCTATTACCAACAACTTCTTCCTATCCATTCTATCATACCCGCAAGATAACAATGATGTCAATATCTTATGCAATTCAAACTATTATCAGCACTTGGGATACAAAATCAACACTTCACCCAAACAATTATCAAACTCCACTGAGACAAAGTGCACTAAAATTATTCGAATAAATGGAAGCGGTAACATTATATAATGAAAAATAAGTTGGAAAACTTGACCTGAGATAGAATTGCATGTTGAGAGAATCCATGGTTATGTATAGAAGCTTCCTTGGTCAGGCAGAGTCAAAGAACCCCAAGAATGGTGGTTTAGAAATGGAGGGACCTTAACAGGTTTTCGTTTTTCTGCAATTGGACCTTTTAGGGGGCTTGACATAGGCTATTGGGCCTAATGTCTGCACCAATTCTGGTCCTTTCTTTCTGTAGACTGATTCTTCCTGCACCTCCATAATTTAAACATATTCCCATTTTTAGCTTTCTAAAAATAATGTGATAATTACCACTACACTACAGTAACATTTTTTGTATAAACTACAATATAAATTTTTTGTATTGTAGGTTATACAACCCGCAATGTATTAAAAAAGTTTTATATTGTGGGTTGTACAACCCGCAATATGAAAGGTGCAGAACATGAAATTGCGGGTTGTACAATTCACAATGTATTTATTTTTTAATTGTATTGCGGTTTATGTAACTCGCAAAATGAAAAAAAATTCCAATTACTATAATGATGGTTATTTTTGTCTCTTTTCAAGATTAAAATAGGAATATGTTAAAATTATAGAGGTTAGGAAGTCAATATGGAGGTGTAGAAAGAATGACTCCTTTCTCTACTCCCTATATTTTCTGCACCATTCCTGGTCATTTCTTTCTCCACTCCCTAGGTACTTCAGGGGTCATGTTATTAAAATCTAATAAATTGTTAGGTGAGATTTTTAATTATACAATTCAAAAATATATTTTAAATTAAATAATTGAAATACACTTTTAATCTTTAAAACATAAGATGAATTGTATAATCTGAAACTAAAGAAATATTTTTGAACTTTTAAATTAGTAATCTAAAATATATTTCAAAATTATACAGTTCAGAACTTAAAAATGTCATAAATTATATAATTCCAAATATATTTATAGATTGTCAAATATATTTTATAATTTAAAAAAATTATAATCTAAAATATATTTAAAAATTATACAATCCAAAATTGTCTATGGAAATAATTTGAATTTAATTTTTTAACACCTTAAATGCTCTTGAAAAGTAGTACTTACATTCAATTTGGTGGAGTTGGGAATGTGGTAGTCTCTTATGGAGGTTAGATGGTAAGAGTTGTCATGTGCTATGTTCCCATTCATAATGAAAATTCAAAGCTATGTATTTATTAAGAATAGTTTTATTATCCAGGAAATGTACTTGGTATTTTTTTAATTATTAAATTGTGCCAATATTTATAATGAACAATAAAGATGTTACCTAATTGTACAATTCCTTTCTCCTTAATAAAATGAAAAATAAATAAAATAGAGAATATGGATTGTTTTCAGTTTCTAATTCTCAAACCTCAAACCAAAAATTTTAAACAATTAGGTTATGTAAACCATATCCATAATAATAAATTTTATGTGAAATGTACGGGTTAATTACTATCAATCCATATATCATAATGAAGTGTGAGTAAAAAAAAGTTAAAAAGATTTGATAAAAAGGAGAAAAAAAAATACAAAATTCTAATAAAAATAAATTTAGGTATTATTGATTCTTTTATTGCTATAACTATTCTTGTAAAAATAATTTTATTAGTAAAATATATGAGTAAATACAATTAAGAAATAACAAAGGAAAAGAAATAACTTTGAATTTTGTACTGGAAATGATAGCAATGAATTGCTGCTTAGTAAACATAAGAAATAGTTATATTCTCCATTTCAATGCCTATTACAGGTTCTATAAAAATTATAGTCATTACTTAAGTCAAATGAAGTCGTTAAATTATTATAAGAAGATGGCAACACTTACATGTATCTAACTTTAGTCTTGAACTAATTCAATTACAAAGATGTTCGTTTAATTAATTCATAATTTTTCACAACTAATTCATAATGTTTTTACACATTAACATAAGTTACAAATTTAATACGTTATGATTGTGAAAGTTGTAATATTATATACATTATCACGATGTGAAGTGTAAATAAAAGTAATAGAGACGTACCTTGACATGATGAGAATCCCAAATAATATATCTTTATTTGATTTAGTGCTTTTTCTTCAAAATATAGATATATCATAATACTAAAAAAAAATCTACTTAAACTCATTAGAAAATAAAAGTAGTAAGTAAAATAATTAAAAATAAATAAATTACAAGTGAACTAATAAAATTACAAATAGAATGGATAAATAATTTCAAGAAAAAAAAATATAGATAAAGTGAAGTAGAAAAGATAAGATTCCTTCACTCGCATAGTTAACTTTTGTTAATATAAAAGTGAAAGTAATTTTGTGTAATTAGTTAAAAGTGACATTAATTATTTGTTTAATTTTAGAAGAAAAATAATGAATTACTATTCTTTGTAAAATTGTGACAATGATAATATTTTAATTAAGAAGATTGATGAGTTGAACCATTTGCAATTTAATAAAGGTGAATTTAGGTCAAGTTAAATGAGTATAAACCAACATATTAATTGTCAATTTCTATTATATAAGTCAATTGCTTTTGATTTTTACTTTAGACATTTTTAAAAATATTGTAAACTTGTTTTAAAAATTATTAGACGACGTCCTAGAATGTCTAATAGAGTTATTGTTAGGAAATTTTTAAAGTGTTTCATAAACACTATTCAACCCCGTAAAATCTAACAAGAAACAATACTAAGTGTAGAAACATACTACACTAAGACACCAAACCTAGGTACAGTAACCAAATAAACTATTAAGGAAAATGAATTAAAAAGATGTAATCTAAACATGAAGCTCAACAGATGTTTCCGAGAGAGAATATTGAATAACTAGAGAATTGCTTTTGGTAAATGTGAATTTGTAAAAATAGCTCTTAATTTTGATTTTGTAAAGAAATACTCATACATGTACTTGGAAAAACAGATGTAATCAATTATTATTTATGATAATTAATCATATTCAGAAATCTATAAAAGTAATTAAGTTGATTATTTTAAGTGATAATCGATTCGATTACTTACCTACATGAGAAATATGTGAAAAAATCTTTAAATAATAATTAATTGTTGTAAGACTGAGAATTTTCTCAATTATGAGCCTCTTTAAATGATCAGAGTTATATTATTATTAAATCAATTAAATGGTGCCGGATTGGTTTTAAAAATTATTTTGAAAAATCATAAGTGCTCAAGTATGAAGTAAATATATCAAACTCATTAAATCTACTTAGGACACCTAATATAATGCATGTAGTGAAAATCATTTACACAGAAAAGAAATAACACTTATTTTAGCACATATTACATCATCAAAATCAAATATTTTCTAATTCTCTAATAATTTCATAATCAACAAACTGAAAACATATTTCAAGTAAATAAATTAGATTAAGTTGAAGAGTCTAGAGTGATGTAAAGGTGATAGTTACAGAAGTTGATATTTGTGGACACTCAATTGGTGAAGTAAAAAGAAACAAAAGGAGGAATTGTTTGAAAAATAATTAATCTAATATAGTGTTTTACATTATGGGATACAATATTATTGATGAATAAGAAGAATAGTCATAAAGTTAAATAAAATGAAAATTCTTTCGATAACAAAATTATAAGATAAAAAAATATAAATAATGTCAGTTACTGAGTTTTCGGTAAAAAAAAAACAATTAAAAAAAATCATGTACAAAATTAGATAAGTTTAAATAATATACATACATACATATATATATATAATGTAGCTTCAAACAAGTCGTAGCTATTGTCACATTAGTTTGGTTTAATTCATCTCCTCCAAAAAAAATGATATAAAATAATAGTTAAAAAGTTAAATAGATTGAAAATTCTTCAAGTATCAAACTTACAAGCTAAAAAAATACTAATTCTATCAGTTACATAATTTTGAGTAAATAAATTTAAAAATAGTTTCGAATAACAAATTTATAGATAAGGTGAAGTGGAAAAGATAATGTACAATCAAAGACTTTCTAGGTGTTGTCATTTTCCTTGATTTAGTTCATTTACTCCAAGACATGACACAAAAGAATGACAAAATTCTTCAAGTTAACAAAAATACAAATTTTACAAGTTAAGGAATTATGAGTAAATAAATTAAAAATAATAATTTCATGAAACTAATTACAGATAAAATGAAGCATAAGTAATGTAAATTAAAAAATATCCTAATTGTTGTCCTTTTCCTTTATTTAGTTCATTTGCTTCAGCACATGATATAAAAAGTTAAATAAAATTTAAATTATTCGCGTTAAAATTCTCTAAGATAACAAAACTATAAGAATAATACAAATGTTGCGAGTTACAAAACGTTTAAAAAATTAAAAAAATAATTTCAAGTAAAAAAAGTTTAAGGTGCGTTAAATATATGAGATAATGTACCGTTTGTTTTGTTTAGTTTATTTTCTAAAAAAAAAATTATACAAAAAAATGATCAAAAGGTTAAATAAAATACAAATTATTCAAGATAACAAAAATTAAAAGCAAACAATATTATAAAACTTACAGATACACAATTGTGACTAAATATTATAAAATAAATTTAACTAATAAACTTACAGATAAAATAGAGTAAAGAAAATGCATTTTCAATATTTTCCTAATTGTCCCAATAAATAAATAAATAAGAAATTCTTTAGAGTAGCATAAAGTAAGTAGTGAGTGGTGCGAGCATTTGTCTTCCAATCTTCACTTTTTCTTTATTATTAGATAATATAAAGTGATTACATGAATAAAAATATTTTCATGTCAAAAAGGATAACACATTTAGTATAAGGAATTAATTTATTAAATCTACACGTTTGAGTTTGTACAAAATAATGATAAAATATGGGCATAATATTTTAATAGAAAATAAAAAATAAGTTAAAAATGTCAGCATGTTGAGAAGATTATTAACATTTTGATATGTGCAGATTATTCATTATGCATGTGTTCCAAATTGCAATGGAAATTCAGAGCTATGTATTTTTCATAAAATAATTATAGGTTTATCGAGATGAATTTAAAAATGATTTTTTGTTCAAATTTTATAAAACAATTATTATATTTATAATAAACAGGTAAGAAGAATATAACAGAAAGCAATGCAAAATTCAGAATGCAGGAACATCCACACTCACAACATTAAGCAGAAGGCAAAACTTGGCACCTAATTATAATTTGAACAATAAGGTCATGCAAATGAACAAACTAAATTTCTCATAAAACTGTGACCAAGCACTTAGAATACAGTTTGTTTTTCCAAGACATGACAGTCTACTCTGATCAACAGTAACATGTGAGCCAATGCATACATTAGTTCACAAAAGCAGCATGAGAATTAAGCTGTAAATCACAACATTTCTTGTGACTTCCGCACGCAACGGCTTACTTTTTTCTTAAATTCATCTCTCCTGTCTCTCCACTCTTTCTGCAACACGAGATCATGACATGATCTTTAACTAATCAGTAAAACATCTTAGGAAACACATAACTAAAGGTTAATGTGATAAATTCTCAATTCAAAGTACTCAAACAAATGATACCACATATTTTATTGGAAAATGAATATTACTACCTAACACAGCACAAGTTCATGAAAGGAACAACCAACTAACAGAAGAAATAAGAACCCTTACACCTTAGAACCCAGCAACATCAGACATGGATAATTCCACATGCTTTTATTGAGTCAAAGGGGACACATCAAGAAAGTCAATCAGGTACTAGTTTTGTCAGACATCATGTCATAAGGAAGGGTGAGTGTAAATTAGTGCCAAAGGTTAAGAAGACAAGGGCAGCCCAGTGGGTGTTCCCCACCTTCTCCAGCCACGCAAACCCAAACCCCTCATGAAAGTTAGTATCATGCCTAGTCATGCTACTTCTGAAGACATTGTTAATTTATATTAAGCTACATCTCCCTGCAAAACGTAATTTTAATAGTACAACACATATCTCAAAATTACAAAATGATGGATTAATTATTTGGTATATTTAAATATTCTTCCAGGAATTTCTTCATAATATCCATAAATGTGAGGTAGGAGGGTGGGGATATAATGTACATGTTCCAATATTTTCTGGTGGGAATGGTCCAGTATCACCATTAAAGTAGATGTACCCATAGGGTATTTAATGTTATCTTGAAAGATGGGGCAGGGTTGAGTTGAGCAAAAACCTACCCATACTAGCAACATTACCAAGCCTGGTGAAATAATACTAAAACAAGCACTCTCATGCTTTTGTTTGTTTCTGTGCTTCATAACTCTGCTTATTAAAGTTCCAGGTTTTTCTTCAATCAGCAATTTGAGTACGGCTACTTCCCTCACAACACATGTCCCAATTAAACCATCCTATTAATATTATTTTTCCACACTCGTGAAATTCATCCATACTAAATATGTCTCACTTTGTTTTCTAAATGTTAATAGAAGAATTACACTATGTTTGTATTATTTGCAATCCCCCGTCTCACCCTTCATAACACTAGCTATCTGCTCAAGTACCAACTTAACTCAGAATTTCTCCACCACACATCAAATACATAACCTTAGGGAAAAAAGCGCTGAAATAATTAAAATAATTGTCAGTTTACCTTTTCTTCTCTACGATGCAAATAAGTGCCACAAAGTATGACTAAGGCAAACAATGCAGAAATAAAATAAATGGTCAAACTTACCGCAGCTTCAACATTTGCAGGAGATTCATCATTAGGACTAGAAAGCATCGAAATGATACTTAATACTATACTTTCTACCTGCAAGTTGGAATACATAATATTAATTCATAAGCAGGTTTTAAATAGATTTACAAGTAGTGTGTCAAACCACTAGTAGTGGACCAGAAGTGGCATACATTTTGCAACAAGCAATAAAAACCAGCAAAATTATTAGAGGCAAAGTAACCTTGAAAATTTTAACACTCCAAATTAGCTTTAGGGATAAATATTTGTTACCATAAATTAGTTATTTCTATTTGATAAATAGTATCGGAAAGTCCTGATTCACCCTTAGATTTTTTTTTTCCTTTACGGCTTTTATTCCATGATCCATTGCAAACTCAAAAACCAAAAGTCTGAACACTACCACTCATGAGCCTTTCAATATTTGATCTTTATTCAGAGACTGACAAGAGCGAGTTATCTTTCAGAAAGTTGAAATTTTAACATCTAGTAGTAGACTAATAGTTTCCTTCTCATTGAAAGCGCAAGGTATGGAGAGCTCTATCCTAGGATGACTATGTGAACTATCATTAATGCAATGCTGAGAGTACAATACAGTATAAAAGATGGTCTAATCAAGATTATGTGTATAAAGAGAACAGAGGAACCACCACAAGATGAAGCCTAGTATATAATATAACTGAGACAGATAGTTTCCGCCATATATGAGTTACATTATATCAGTGGCATCACAGTAAATGTGGATCACACAGCAGGTAGATACGCAGCTAAACTTGCTATATATCTTGCCAAGTGCGCACGTAGTAGATATAACCTATATAGATCACACATGCTAGAGCAACTAATGTTAGACTACACTAATCCACAACATTAAGGACACTGAATTGCACTTATTAATATATAGTGTATGTCTGTATCATTTATGAAAAGAAAAGATTGAAAATCTATCTTCTCGTATTTGTTAAGAATGTCTTGCGGCTCAAAATTTGATGGAATGACTTCACTGAACTGCAGGAGGAATATATTCACAAGTGCATCATATAGTTTGTGGAGGGCCTTAACATGTTTTAACTTGATTATCAAACAAAAGCATGAGGAAGGGATACCAAATCATCTCCCATTTCTAGCACTAAATCAATTTACCAAGCAATTCAAAGCAGAGTCACCAGTTGATTATAAGGCATAGTTCTCATTATTAAAATAAATAATTAATTAAATCTATGGCTTTTTTTTTGTACATACTGTATGGACAGGTGTCCAACGCTCACTTGCAAGCTCATAACCATTCGGATCGTCACCAGGAGGATGAAGAATTGATATGCAAACTCGCCCATCAGGATAAACTGCAATTTGAACATCTTTAAATTTCATGCATTAAAGAAAGCAAGATAAAAAAAATAAAAATGAGTCAAACTAACCATTGGGATGCCATATCTCAGAGGTAAATTTCACTGATGGCGGACTATTTGGGTAGTTGGGTGGAAAGCTCATAATGGCATTGAAAAATCCTCCCTCACTACACAAAATTAAAAAATTGACAAAACAAGAAAGCCAGTAGTCAGTAAAACTAAAAACTCAAATGCTATAAAAGACCATAGAAACAAAATGAGATAATAACTAGTGAAGCCAATCCAATAAGGGAAAGTAAAGTATTGACTCAAATAATTTCTTAAAACAAGTACAACCAAATGAACCCAGCCAAGAACAAACCAAATCAGGAAAGTGTCATCTTTTGCAGCAAACAAAATATATATTATTTTCATCAAGCCTCCGAATATCAACTATAATCTTGAGAATTAAAAAAAGAAGCAACAAAAAAGGCACATGCAAGAACCGCCTTGATGGATTGGATTCGTCACGAATAGGGCAGAGAAAGAAAAATTCGCCAAAATTCTGAAGAACACCCACCCCACAAATAAGTACAATTAAAGAGGCGATCTTTAGGGGGAAACCCAAAACCCCAGAACGCAGAAGCAAATAAATCATCACTGCACAAGCAAAGGGAATCTAAAATCCGAAAAAAAAAAAAAAAACTGGAAATCGCGAAGATTGGTGTGAAAGAAAAGGTTATTCATTTACTAAACAGAGCTTACTAGAGAGTATCGGGAGGCCCAATTACAGTGACGCTCCATTCAAAAATGTTGGTTTCGTCGACCAAACCGGCGGAAAATCCATCAACGGGGTTCTTGCAGAGATCTGGAAACAAAATAAAGATCGATGAGAAGGCCGCGGAGAATCCACGCAAAGAAATGAAACAGGCAATAGAGGAAGGAAGAAGAAGGGATTGGATGAGGGAGGGTGCAGGGAAAGACACCTTTGAGCTGCTTCTGAAGGAGGAGGCTTGCTTGGGACGCCATCAACGAAAGGGAGAAGAGAGAGAGTTGAAGGGATGGGTTGCGTTGTGAGATTGAGAAGGAAAAGAAAAAACAAGACAGAGAAGAGAGAAGTAGGAAACGGCAAGAGTTGAATTGTATTTATAGTATGGTATTTCTGTAACGTAAATATGATAGTTAGAAACCTTATTATATATGTAGTGAGAGAGAGACAACAATTATATGAAAAACCAGACACAAAGGAAAGAAAAGGTGGTTTACACTTCCCTCTTTTAAAATTATAATTGCTTTAATCTTGTAAAATAATTACACTAAAAAATACATGTTTATTAAATATTATTTTTAATTTAAAGAAAATATCGAAAATGTTATTTCCGCATTCTAACGTTGTAGAAATTACATTTATATAGGTCGGACATTGGTTGTCATTTTACTTAGTATATGAAAAACATAAACTAATGTAAACAAATGTAGATTTTACTTTTCCTATGAATTTACGTAAAACAAAATAAAAAACAAAAAACAAACTTTTCCTTAGAATTTCACAATCTCGTCATGGACTTACACCAACTTGATACATATTTTTCACCTTATACGATTTGCCTAATTTTGTGATCGATACACGTTGATCGAATAAAAAATTCAAATAATTATAATTGTTATAGTTATCAATCATCTCAATATCCTTGATTTGTTTGATTTTAGATCATTGCTACTAAACTAGGATATACTGATTTTTTGGAAAACTAGTTTTGAGGGTTCACAAAATCGAGATGGAGACCGATATCCAATTGGACTTATTAGATAACCAGTTTAGTATAATAATTTGAAATTAAACTTTTAATATGATTAGACAATAAGTTAATCTACAAATTACTGGTTAAAAATTGAAATCTTATAAATAGTTTGTAAACTCAAAAGTATTTAATAAAATTAGCTATTTGAAAACTAATAAATATAAAATTCACAACAAATATATACTCTTACATATTGAAATAAATTTCTAATTTTAGATAACTACATTCTATACATATTTACTTTTTTAAGTTATTTTAAAATTAAAATAATCATGACCTTATATAACAAAATATTATTATTTATTTATTGAACACTTAATATAATTAACTAAATTTAGAAGTTTATTGAGTAAGAAGTTGTTTTATGTATTCTTTTATTTGTTTATATATAGAGAGAGATAGATAGAGAGAGAGAGAGAGAGAAAAGGAGAGGTTAATGCTTTTGATGTTGGGTTTAAAAGTACATAATAGTGTCATAATGATGGTTAAAGTCTTAAGATTTAGGTTTAACAAAAAACTATTTTGATGTGATATGAAAAGATTTTCAAAGTTTAAGAATTTCGATATTAAGAATAAAATAATATTTTTTTATAGTTTTAAAAAATAATCTTTGGAACAAATAATGTAAAAATATTTGAAAAAACATGATGACAAGATAAAATCCACCTAAATAAAAGAAGAATTGTGGGCAGAGTCTAGTAGTAGACTTTTGTGTAAGAGGTACTTTTGATTAGATTTGTGAATCCAATGTGGGACCATTTTGGTTTTGGTTGCTTAGAGGCACACCCAAAATAATAGTCTCTCCTCGTAATGGACTACACTGTTTGTGCAATAACAATAGACTATTATTACATTTACGATGATACGTTTGGATATGAAAAAACATAGAACAAGAAATTTTTTAATAGACTTTTTTATTGGAAAGCAAGTAGAAAAAAATGAGATAAATTATAAAAAATTAAAATTTTCTTTGGTCTTTTAATCAATTTTGTACATTTTTAGTTTTTTTAAATCATTTATTTTAAATATACACTACAAGAAAAAAGTTACTTAGAGACTAATTTTTAGTTATTAAATTAAATGGTTGTTAATTGTGACCAAAATAGTCATCGAATTATATTTTAATTGTTAAATAACTACAAAATATAAGTAATAGATTGAATTTAGTAATCAATTAAGTCAAATAATTGGTATCTAACCTTAGATACCAAAGTTTTATTGACCTATGTCATTAGATTATAAATTGGTATCTAATTAAGTTAGACACTAATTTAGAATCTAATGAGATAGATTAATAAAACTTTTGTATCTAATGTTAGATACCAATTATAGACTTAATTGGTCACTAAATTTAATTATTATTTTTACTTTGTAGTTATTTAGCAATCAAAATATTTAATTTGATAACTATTTTGGTCACAATTAATAACCATTCCATTTGATAACTAAAAATTGAACTCTAAATAACTTTTTTTTTCTATATTATATTTCATGAATTGAGTAAATATATTTTTATATTAAAAATTATTATAGTTCATACGTTTTTTACTTCATTTAATGAAAAACATCTCACATAAATAATTTATCTTTTTTATTTTTGTGGGATAGTTTTGAAGATATATCACATAATGCAGATTTAAAGAAAATAAATTGAGTAAAATGGTCACATTGAAATATTATTATATTTTTATTTTGACCTTATTTTCTTGAATATTGTCTGAATTATTAATATTATTTATTTTAATTTTCAAGTGTAGACATATTTTCTTTTATTTTTTTATTATTGTTTTTTCTTTCATTTATATTTGTTGTCTTTTTGCTATTTTTCTTAACTTGTACTAATTTTGTTTTGTTTATATTGAGGAAAATGTAAGTTTCAGATGAGGGGTAGTAGGTTTCCATATACATAACTTAATTATGCAATGTTGTTGCTTTGTTTTAGCATTTTAGACGAGTATATGTTGTTTTTAGAATATTTATTGTAGTTTATATCATATTTTTTATTTATTTTTAAGTTACCTTAAGAGTTGTTGTTTTATTGCATAGATTATCTTCCGAATAAGAATAAGTTTTTTTTTATGATGAATTTGATTTAATTTGTTTATAAATGCTTAAAGAAAGTTTATCACAAATTTATCCCTACATTGATATTTGAAATTCTAAAACTCTATTTGATTCTTAGGATTGAAACTCCTTTTATGCAATTTTATGATATGATTAATTTTTTTTCCTTCCGAACTATGGTCGAATTGACCTACCATTTGAATAATTTTATTAAGCAAATTGTTCGAGGCAATTTTCAAATATCCTTTTTTTTTCTTTAATTTGAAAACAGTACCTGTTAATGAAGTAAAAAAAAAAAACTGAAAAACCTAAATTAATAAGTTCAGAGAAGAATTAAAATTATTTTGAAAATTAATATTAAATGAGTTGATTCACTCAACGAATTACACCTTAATGAGCAGATTATGAAAAAAAAAAAAAAACTTAAAATAAAAAAAAAAAAAAAAAAAAAAAAA
>Ga0209700_100081_pt1 | contig 131812 bp, 51 predicted proteins | sample SiratroredBW_FD_187528 | JGI IMG/M metagenome (GOLD analysis project Ga0209700, IMG submission 187528) | Root nodule microbial communities of legume samples collected from California, USA - Siratro red BW (SPAdes) (version 2) | ecosystem: Host-associated > Plants > Roots > Nodule | place: USA...
TTTTTTCTCTTTCTCTGTCACCACTTTCCTTCGTCGTAGGTCTCAGAGTGCGCCTCCGCATCACCCGATTCTCTCTGCAAATGTACACATTCTGGTTTGATACCCTTTTGGTATTTTTTTTTTTTTTCATCTTTTATGACCCCCTTATCACTCACATTTATATTTTGCTGCAACTCTTTTGTGGATTTTATCTTTGTGTAGAAACTAGTATTGTAATTACAAATGGGTTTATTAGGGTACGGCGGTGTTATAGAGGGAAATGGGTACTCCAATGAATTATAAAAATTGTATTTTTTTTTTTTTTTGGTTATTTAGGAGAATGCACAAAGATAGAGTCTTTAATTGGAGGGGTTAAACCATTTGTTAGTTTAATTGATTTGGGAAATGAAGATGGTAACTTAAATATGCAGTGAGGAGTGACCATATTTATGTGCTTGTTTTTGTTCTTTCTTTTCATGAAATATTGTTATTGACACTGTGAGGGAATGACATCAAATTATGGACTGAATAACATGATTTTAGAGGAGAAGTTAATCATGCTTATCAATGGCACTACGAGATGCTATAAAGGTTGTAGTTTGAAAATTCTTGAGAATCAAAATAAAACTTGTCTTTAGAGGGCATGGAACGAATTCGGGGCTATCTTATATGATACATTTCTTCTGCATACGGTTATTGGACTTCCATTTTTTTTATGTATATGCTTTTGATTTTCTACACTGCTGTGATTAGCCATGTAATGGACAAGTCCTAGACTTAGAGAGTGGTTATTGTGAAGTTTCTGCTGATTATGGTGATCTACAAAGCTATTGGTCTGTGTCCTTTTTCATGGTTCCCAATTCTCTAATCAGCTGATTTATTATCCACATGTAACACAACCCACTTAGACCCTGCAGCTTTTACTCTCCTATATGATTTTCTCCCTTAACACTTACTAGGTTTTAAGTGTGATTCACATCATAAAGTATTTTTGACTCGTAATGACGACATTGTGCTTGCAATTTCTGTCAGTTCCACTCAATAGCAAGTGTTGCAAATCAAACTTCTTATTGTCAATGTGACTTAGTTAGAAACTCATTACAATATCCATAGAAGGTTTGCCATTGAATGGAATAATTTCATACTAACTAGAAATTGACACTTTTGGGATTGGGCTGATTTTGAATGCCTATTTGTTAGCAGGGAACTCAGATATTTCTTTCACCTTTGAAATACACATATTTTTAACTTTGTCATGATAACAGCACCCTATTATGCCTTTCAAGTGGTTATACTTTTCATGTGGTACTTGGATATATAAATGTCTTTGTAGTGTTCCCTGTTTTGGTAATGCAATTTCATATTCACGGGAAAGATTTCTATATCAATTATACAATTATATAGCTTCTTCAGTGTGTTTGTTCAGGGAAACTTCAGGGTGAGAATTCAGCTTGAGCATGCTGAGTCGTAGCTGTTGCACATGACATTGATATACGCCTTTTGACATCTTGAATTATTGTTGCCATTGTGGTCCTGTTATTATTGAAGATAGAGGAGGAAATGGGAAAAATAGCTCTTGCAGCAATAATGAGCTTATGTGTTATTCCTGCCTCCATAATGGTTAATCGCATAGTTCCTGAACCATATATGGTAAGAAAAAGTTTATTAACCTGGAGAACAGACAGTTGTTGATACTTAGATTGATACTGAAGAAATTTACCCTTCATTCAATATAATTGAGATCCATGATTTGCAGGATGAGATATTTCATATACCACAGGCAAAGCAATACTGCAAGGGAAATTTTGGAAGTTGGGACCCTATGATTACCACTCCTCCTGGCCTGTATGTTCTCTTTTATCCTTGGTACCTTTGGCTCTGGCCCCATCTTCAGGAAAAAAATGTATCCCACTAGCTTATACCAACTACTTATGCGTTATGCCAAATGGGGTTAGTTCAGCTAGAAAAGTACAATTGGTTGAAGCACTTAGCCTGGAAGGCTTAGGCTCAGCTCTCATTGCCAACAGTCTCCTTTGGCTTAACCTTGTTGAAGCATGTGGCAAGCCTTGTCCTTCAAATGGGGCAGTCTTGCCTCTACCAAACTTTTATTAACAAAAGTAAATAAAATTATTTATATGAAATGAAATTGTATAGAAAAAGCATATTGTAGGATGAATAACAGAAGGTATAAAATCATTCATAAATGATTAACTAGATACCAATATGTGGGGTATGCTAAACTTTCAGTACACTATTTGTATTAGATTAATTTCATTGTTGCGATGCAGCTGATGCATTTCGTGTGCATTTGAAACAGAAGCAGTTATTGTAATATGTAATCAAATTAATATTTTCCAGACAATATGGGACGTTTTTATTATTCTCTAAGCATAGGTATAAACATTTTGATATGCTTCTGTGCTTTAGCTGGGGTGACAGTCAGTGACAATTTTAAAAATATAGAGAAAGGTTGTTCCTGGTATTGTTTTAATGATTATGATTAAGCACGGATTCAAGTGAAGAAAAATTCCAAATATAACATTTTATAACTGGTTGCTTGCATTCCTTTAATTGTAGTATGATTGAGAAATGAGAATCATAGTCATGGAAGCTAACATAAAGCTACGCAATGATTTTGCCATAAATTGAATGGGTGAAACCTAAAAGCTTATAGTATTGAACCTTGGCCACTTTGAATAATTAAAAACTTTATATGTATACTATACACTTTCTAACTATCTGGTACGAACAGAAGATAATATTTGAAGTGTCTTTTAAATCTCTAGATTGAGCAAACATAAACAGCTCTGCATAGATAAATTATTGAAATAATAATGCAGTATCAAATGTCAAGTTTGATCTTTGCAATTGAATAACTTTTGCAGGTACTATCTTTCACTTGCCCATGTTGCTTCTATGTTTCCAGGCTTTTACTTTGTACAAGCTGTTTCATCATTTTCTGACATGTGCTCTGCGGCAATCCTTCGATCAGTTAATGGTGTCTTAGCAATTGTCTGCAGTGTAATTTTATATGACATAATTACGCACTTGAAGCCAACACTTACCAAGAGGAAGGCAATGCTTCAAGCAGTGGTCCTATCGTTGTACCCCCTTCACTGGTTTTTCACTTTTCTCTATTACACAGATGTTGCATCTGTTACAACAGTATTGGCTATGTATCTAGCAAGTTTGAAGAAAAATTACTGGTTTAGTGCATTGGTAAGGTATATTTTGATTTTAATGTGGTAACCACATTTAAATTGATATATTTTTCTGTTTGTGTTTATATTATTTTTATCTAAGTTCCTTTATTTTTTTAACTTGTGGCTCATCTAAAACAGTTGAACGTGTGTGTGCATATCACAGATAAGATGCCTATTTTTTGCTGCTATTGAACATATTTACTGGAAAGACTCGATTTGTTTCTCATTTTGATCCTGCGTACTTTTAACTAGGAATATATGGTATATTGAATTTGAGTTTATTGATACAGATTGGAGCATTCGCTGTTGTTATTCGACAAACAAATATTATATGGGTGCTTCTTGTTGCATGCACTGGGATCATAGATATTTCTCTGAGTAATGGAAAGCAAAATACAAAATCTGCCAAGTCAGATGTGTATGTCAAGCATGGTTTAGAATATGCTACTGGTACTAATACAGAGGGTTTCAATCTGAGAAAGCGAAAAAATGTTAAATCTGGGAATACTATTGAACACTCATCCTTACATGATTCTTCTCCTTCATCTTATTCAGGTTTGCTTTGTCATGTTTAAGAAAACCTTGAGTTCTATTTTATGCGCCTAAGAAAATAAGATAACTAAATAGCTGTAGATAGACAAAAGTTATTTTGCAATATGTAGAATACATTTATATTGATATTATTTTGCAGGTTTTGTTGATGAATTATGGGCCATCCTTTCAACATTATGGTACATGAAATGGGAGATTCTAATTTCATTTAGTCCCTTTCTCATGGTGGTCGTGACCTTTATTTTATTTGTCTATTGGAATGGAAGTATTGTTCTGGGTAACATTCATTTTCTTGTTTTCCCTAGTGATGATCTTTTGGGTCCCTTAGGGGCCCCAAAGACCCTCTTTCTCACACATATACTACTGACACTGCAGGTGCAAAAGAAGCACACGCAGTTACCCCACATTTTGCTCAGATGCTTTATTTTAGTTTGGTTTCTGTACTGGCTCAGGCTCCTATGCATTTCACTATCAACCAGGCTGTGGACTTGGTTCGTATGTTTCGAAAGAGTAGGGCCCTTCTTTTATTTCAGATGTTCCTGGCCCTTGTTGGCATGCTCGCAGTACACTTTTTCAGGTTATGTCAGACTCAGATGACTAAGTAAACTATCAAGCAGAATCTGTTTTTTGATTGTCAACAATTTAATGCATGTTTTGGTGGTGGTGAATTTATAGACTGCTTTTGCAGTTTTGCTTAAATACTGTAAAATTTTAAGCTCTCTTTCCAACTTTTTACTTATAGAGAATGCAAATTAGAAGTGGAAAGTTTTTATAGGAAAATGTAGCATTTATTATTTCCAATGCACCCCCACCATGATTTCTACTGAAAACCTCCTGTTCATTAATTCCTTAACCAGTGTCCTTAATGTGCTCATTCTCAGGACCCTTTATTTATTGTCTCTTAATAAAGTTTGTCCAGCAGTTCTTTGTGCTAACTTTTTTCCACTTGGGTTGCATGTCTACACTTTCCCATCAAGCCCAACTCATTCTAAATCTCTACTACAAGAATTTAACTCGGCCTTTACTATGACCCTATGTAGGTAAATTTTTCAATAAACACTTACTGGAAAAGAAATAAGTTAAAATGGATTAAGCTTCTCTCATTGTTAAAATTAGCCTGGGAAAAAGTTCAAATTAGTTTTTGGAGTAGTTTAATGAAAGAGCTTTTATATATTATGTAGTAATTAAGTTTAACTCACCATAAAAGTTTAATTTATTTTATCTTTTTATTTTCTTTTTCAAGTGCTCATTAGAAATTTATCAAAACAGAACCTTTGTCTAAAATCTAATGCATTCTCTGACTTGTAATTTCAGCTTTCTGGCTCACTTGTGTCTTAATTTTTGCAGTGTAGCTCATCCATACCTTCTTGCTGATAATCGGCATTACCCTTTTTATCTATGGAGGAAAGTTATAATGGCTCACTGGTCAATGAAATACCTTCTGGTCCCAGTTTATATGTGCTCATGGCTGTCCATCATCCATATGTTGGGTTAGTGTACAAAGGCATACTATCAAGTCTTGTTTTATTCAACTACTTGTGGGATGATAACTATATTGTTTTATTCAACTACTTGTAACTATTATCCTTTATCAAACAGGAAAATTTAGAAGCAAAATATGGGTTTTGGCATACTTCTTGGCTACTGCAGCTGTTCTTGTACCAGCTCCACTAATAGAGTTCAGATACTACACCATACCGTTCTATTTCCTGGTGCTTCATTGTGACAATAGGGATGATCAAAGTTGGATTCTCACAGGCACACTGTATATTGCTGTCAATATCTTTACAATGGCAATGTTTCTGTTTCGGCCTTTCCATTGGGTCCATGAGCCTGGAATTCAAAGGTTTATATGGTGATTCAATTTATTGAAAAACAAGATTTGTGTAACACAGAAACTACCCTTTTTGTGAGGCTTTTACCCCCTGTTTTACAAGAGTGGAATTTTGAATCTCCTTAGTTATCTTTTTCAGGGATTTAAATCTCCTTAGTTAATATGAGAAACCTTTTAACTACTTGAAGAAAAGTACTAATTGTTCTAGTTGAATTTTCTAATTGTGATGGTTACCACGTTTTCATTTCATATTCTTTTGTATAATGTGTATAGGAGAATTTTAGATTGTTAGAAATGATTCCATTGAATGTTCTGTTAATTTAGTTATTGAAAGAAAGTAAAAAATTGATTTACTCCAAACATGTGTGAAAAATTACAAATTAACTCCTGAACATTATAGTTTAATAACAAAATTACCTCTGATTTAGTATCAAATTGATCTTTAAAGTTGCATTTTAGTAATGGTTTCAAGAAACTTCACATCAGAACAGAGTTCTGGGGATTTTTATTCATTTAGAACTAAATCATTTATTTTTATCTTTAAGGTTCAAATTGATATTGTCTTACATATTGAGTGGTCAGATTAATCGTTTATGCTCTGAACTATGGATACCCTAGATAAGTTATATGCATACAGCATACAAACCTATGCCTAATATTTTTTTTTGTTAATCATATTATGAGCCTAAATTATATATTAACTTCATAATTAATCTTTGTAGGAATATAATCGATCACTATTAATGAGGTCTTTTACTCCATCGATTTTTTATTTATAAGGTTTGAATCCCAGATCTTATTTGAGCAATAGAATAATTGTTGGTTGACCCTTACCTATTATGCTACAAGTAATAACACGTCACACAAAAATTTAAACAAAATGGATACGTGGTTTGAGTAATGTAGATGCTATTAGGAATTTTCTTTTGTTAATAAATGAATACTAAGGAGACGTTTAGTAGAAGGGAAATTTTTATTCTCACATAAGGTTGGAAAAGTAAGTTTTCTAAACTTGGTTGATCTTTTAAAAAGTAACGTTCCTAGAAAACCATGTTTCTCGTAATGGTTTTTAGCTAAGTTTCTCACAAGAACATTCTAATTGGGAGGTGAAAATCTAACTTTTCTGAGTTAAAATAAAAAAAAATATATATCTAAAATAGTTTCTCATTACTCTTATTAAATAATTTAATTTAATGTAGTAACAAATTAAAGATTTTATCTGTGGTACCAATAGGCCTTCTAATGTCATTCTTTCCTTTTTCATTGATGATGACGAATTAAGAAAATTGAAAATTTTCAAGTACTTGTAGAGTGGACTCATGCTTTTTTTATCCTTTGTAAAATTTGTTAACTTTGAAAGATTTTGTATCAACATACTTGTACAGTGGATTCTTTTTGGAAATCAGTTACTAAACAGCAGATTATTATTCTCTTTAAAATTTGAAATTCTATTACGATTTTCTTTCGAGATTGATAAAGATGAATTTAAATTATCATTAACCTAAACTCCAAAGGAATGTCCAACTAGTGGACTTAGAAAACAATTACGTAAGGAATTGTATTTACTCGTATTGGATTTTGTTTGTTTCGTTTGGCCAAATTTTTCCCGAACCAATTCCTACCATGTTAACTTTTATCTTATTTGGCAATTTCAAATCTTTTATATGAAATGCATGAAGAATTTTTTCCATCTCACTTTTGCAATCCTTAAAAGAAACTTTCATGACGATGATATAGCAATAACTCCAAAAAAAGAAGATAAGTGGCACTTCTGCATTTGTCATCGAAAAATTTTAAGACTATCCAAAATCTCGTGTCTGTCATATAAGCCCAACTATAATCAGCTTCTAAAGCTTTTCTGTCCTTGGACAACGAAAAATATATGGCACAATGTTGAAGTCAATCTTCACGCCATTGTTTTTGACATTTTTCATTCAAGCAACGATAAAATAGAGTTGCTGGCTCATCAGCAGATCTAGTCTGAAATTCTCTGAAAGCAGCTTCACCATGACCACAATATGGGCATGTCGCTACAACAAAAAGGAATGAGTGACAAAATGGGACAAAAAGAACAAGGAACTCATAAGGAAAAAACAGAGAAACAAATATCACATAATTAGTCATGATTCCTTTCTTAATATCAGTCATTATCCCTGAAAAAAAAATATCTTTATACGACATTGGAAAGAATAATTGCTTCTTTTTTTTTTCGGAAGAATGGGAGTTTGGTCAATATCACTATTACTATGTAACTAGGCTCCAATTTATGATTTCCCCAATCAATCAATTATATGTTTTTCCAACAAAGTCAAACAAAACTTATTTATCAAAACCAAAAAATTATAAAACTTCTTAAACTTTGTAACAACTAAAAAACCTAACAATAGAAGAGAAAACAAAATAGAAGTCCATGAACAGCAAAACAAGTTTTAGTTCGATAAACTTAAAAAACATATTGTATAGGAGTTAACAAGCCAAACTGCAATATCGACACAACCAAACATACCATGTGTTGCAAGTATCATTCAACAATCTCGTGAATTACTAGAGATTAAGATTTAGTTCAATCCATGTGCGAGTTCCAAACTGAACCACAACAAAATTTCAGCTTTCATACTTCCTACAACTCAATTTTAACTATAAGTATTATGATAAATTATTGCATTGTGAGAAAGTGTCAGGCCAAATCACACTTCTTTGTGATTCGTCATCCTTTTTTGCTTTGTACAGATTAACCACGAGAAAGGGTCAATACCAGAGACCTAATGCACAAGTCTCTAACCAAATGGGATTTGGAGTGGAGAGGGTAAATACGCATAGCTTTATCCCTGCAGTTGCCTCCAGGATTTCAATCTATGACTTGCAGGAAGAAAGGCAGCACCCTTGAACATTGGACCATGGCTCGCCCTCCCTTAATACAAGTAGTATGAGGAATGCTAGCAACACTCTAATATTGGCTAAAATTTATTAGAAATCATAAGTTTGGGGTTCCCACTTCTAAATTAGAAGTGATACTTATTAAATGAGGAGTAACTAACAAAAACTTAAATTTACAATAAATTACAGCTTATAGTAGAGAGGAATAGAAAGAGTGTCGCTAGTATTTCTCACAGTATTCCCAAATTTTTATTCAAAGCTAAATCATATTGGATTTACCAATTGATTACTTCATCTCCAATGATCAATGACTAGTTCACACAATTGGCAATCGAACTTAACCATTAGAGACAAATGCAAACAGTGGGGCAGAATCATCTTCAGCTTCCAAAGAAACAAATTTACTAAATCTAGAATTAGACCAGGGTATTAGAGCCTTCTACCCCATTTTTCTAACCATTTTCTTTGCTTTTACTCAACAAGGCAGCAAACAATGTGAAAAGTAAAAGCTTGGTTAGATCCTATTATCCCCCCACAGTCATTACCAAAGGTACAGGACAGAGTGGGGAAGAAGTTGTTTATGCAACAGAATCAAGAGTTATTGAACATAAAATGTGTGAGCAAGACCCAGGAGTGACAAGAGAAGTGAGGTTCAAGGCCCAGTAACAAGAACCATGGGAACCAGGATATGGGAGATCAGAGTCCAACATAAGCACCAGAGCAGCTATGTATGACAATAAAAAGATGTGCTACAACCTAACTCTATCCGTGTCCTTCTGCAATAACATGTGCGAAAGACTAGAACTTATATAAAATGTTCTGGGTTCATACTGAAACATTTATCTTCTTGCTCTAAGTACCATATGCCTTTTGATATCATATAAGTGAAGGACATTGATTATGTATTAAAAACTGAGTATTTGTGCGCCAAAGATAGAAACATTCAGAAGATGATTAGTTATTCTTCACAGTGCTTAATATATGGTGAATTCTGAATACATTTATGGAACATCCTAAACTATAATTCTCTTAAAGATAATGACTATCAAAATAAAAAAAAGGAAATGTACCCTCAGTTTTTGGTGCATTCTTCATGTCATCTGGGGAGATTATAGGCTCTATTTCTTTTTTCACCAGCCTTTGCTTTCTTTTGATCTTAACCTGTGAGGTGAAACCATAAAAACCATGCACAAGCAGCTAAAAACATATTAACGAAGCATGAAAAAGAGAAAGTTAATTCCTACCCTATTGGGGATGTGGCAAACATATGGGCAAGCAGAACAAAAAAATCTTGAAGGCCGATCCAAATAGGGCAATTCATACTGCAGCATGTTACCACATGTGGGGCAAAACTCCATCTTCTATATCTGCAAAATCAGGATAATATCCACAAACACGAAGAAATATCCAGTATATTAGGCTTTCAATTTAAGCAAAATTCCTGGAACTTGAGAAAGTTTGTTTATCTGTGGTAAGAAGAAATTAAATTAAAAAACAATTTTACTATCGAGTAATGTTATATCCTATTAATCAGTGCTGATAATTATTAAATAAAGTACAGATTAAATGCATTTAATACCGTAAAACATACGAAAAATATATCGATTACTTTCTTGTTTGCTAAGTAGGAGGATTAGTGAAAAAGGATTTAGAATAACTCTTTTTCTATCCCAAGGACGAATACACAGGTTAATAGATAAAAAATTAAAAAACTACGGATTGGTTGGCATTTTTAAATGCTCACCCCTCTCTTTACAAAATAATAGCATGCGCTTTGATCTGATTTAGAATAAAACACATTTACTACCCATGTTTTGCTAGCATTTGATCATCAGATAAATGGAAGCATCTGAAAAACAACTTTAAAACGCTTCAAATTGCATCAACCAAACAAATAAAAATGAAAACTTGATTATTCAAATTAAACCAAATAAACATATCACAGCAAGGAGGAAAATTTTGGTGTAGACAACACATTAACCAGCTTATGCCAAATCAATAATTCAAATTAAACCAAATAAACATACCATCAACAAGCACTTACTTATCTACACCCATCACTTGATATGTATTAAACAAGAAAAAAGATTTATCCACTTCAACACATAATAAGCATATCACATTCCAAGTATTTCTGAGTCGGCGATAGGCGGTGAGGTCCGAGGCTAGGGTTTTGGAAGATTTGCGGCGGAGCACGGAGGAAGAGAGAGTGAATGCATAATGATGAATACATAGAAATGGAATTAAACCATACCTTTCCTGAATCTCGGTTCTTCTCTTCTTGCTTCCTTCTTTCAATTGCTCCTTCTTCTTTTCTCCTATGTTCCTCAATTTCCCGAACCAAGAGTAGAACAGAGTGAATCAATAATTTGTGAATGTATTTTCCCTGTCTGAAGAAGGGATACAATAATCAAATACTTCTGCTTTCATATTTTAAAGTTTTAATTTTTAATTTTCAAATTTTTATTTATTTAATTTTTAGTCAATATGCTAGTTAATTAAAAGAATTGAAGGATGTACGTATTTTATTAAAAATATAAAAGGGTGGGTATATGTTTTAAAGCTAGAGAGCCAGAGTGTTATTTAATCAAATTTGAGTAAATGTAAGTGAAATTTTTTCTAAAACTAATTTTGGACAAAATATATATAGTTAGGAATATTTTATGTGGTTCACTAAATTAAAATTTTTCTAGTTATATTGAGGTTGTTAATTGAGTCTTTATGAGAAGAACCATAGAGAGAATAATAAAGGATGAAAACTTATCAAGTCTAGAAGTTAAAAGAGAAATTGCTTATGAGGAATTTATTCAACTTAAAAAAGTTAAACACTGATTTTCTTTAAAATTTACTCCTTGGCATTCCTATTACACTATGTAACTAACTAATTCATCAAGATTAAAAAGTAGTAAATTAATTTCAATAGCATTAAATTTATCTTAATTTTATATGCAATTTCTAAAACTATTTTTAACCTCAGATAGAAATATTCTTAGTATATTTTTTCAAATAAGATTAATAGTTTCAATTCTTTCAATCTTTCTCCTCATTCATAGAATTAGTTTGTTTGTCCAAAAATGCATTTTACACAGATAAAGTTAAACTTCTAGAAATCCTAATATTCCATTTATTATTCATTGAACTGAAAAATTCATTGTTAAGATGTGTAAGAGAAGAATAGATGGAAGAGACATATAGATGGTTCTTACAAAAAAAACAAACAAACCAGACATCTAATTTATTCGTATAAAAAAAATACAAAAGAATAAAAGAAAAAGATAAAACTCTTCAAAATTTTGAGAAGTGAACCTTTATTTAAAAATTAAGGTTATGTTTGGATCAACCTTTTTATAAGTTATTCCACGAGAGTAAATATATAAAAATAAGAATTTTAAACAGCAAATAAAAAAAAAAACAATCACAATAATTCAATTCAAATCCTAAATGTTCGCAATCTAACATATTGGCCTCAACCCGAAATTGGCAATTTGCATCATTTTATATATCACAAATTTCAAATTTAAGTAATATAAAATTTTTAATATGCGTATATATTCATCTTTCATGCAACTTAAATAAAAATAAAAGGGATGGTTGTAAAATAAAAATAGAATAGTTGCACTAATTTCAAACAAAACAGTTTACTAAATATCCACCTAGCATTTTTATATTGAAATAAAAAAAAATTAAAATTATTTTTCACTTTATCTACAAAACTTTGATTTAGGTTGATTTTAAAAAGTTTTCATACTTGATGAATCCATTTATGGACTCATAATTGTTGGAAAATAATATTAGCACAAGAATAGGAAAATAATAGTTTATGTTTCCAAGATAAAATTCACCAAGTAGGAAATTAGGTTTGGAGTAAACTCCCCTTACCTGTATAAAACTTTAGATACACTAAACTTGAATTATAAAAGTTCAAAACAAATTTTCCTCCTTAATGAGACTAAATAACAAAGAGCTTAATTAAAATTTTAAGAATCAAAGCTACTTTGAATAATAATGAGAACGATCATAGTAGAATAAAATTTACCTTAATGTGGTGTTGACAAGGAATAGGAAGTAAGAAAAGAAGAAAACTGATTTTTGTTGTCCTTTCCTTTTGTTGTGTTGGTTGTAAGAAATAAATGAAAGTGAAGATTTGTATTTAGACACAAATCTTGACATATAAATGAAAAAAAAAAATAGTTCTACCTTAGCAATTTACTTGACCTAAAATCAATTAGAAAAAAAATAATGATAATAACAACCAATTCTAGATTAATCCACATCAATTATAATAAATTATCAATAAAATGGTTAAAAAATCCTTCTCTTGTTATTTTTGGGTGGTGATGGTACAAGTGAGTTTAACCCATTTGTTTCCATTGCTTACAATTGGATTCAAACAATGGATTTAGAATGGATTCATGATGCAAGTTTTATTGAAAAGCCAAAATTATGTATTTTAATTCAATAAATTTTTAAATGATTTAATTTTTTATTTTAGCATCTACTTATATGGAATTAGTAGTGTTTTATCGTGGTTCTTAATTTTCTAACATTTTAGATTAAAAATTTCTGTAATAACATTAGTGATGAACTAGATGAAACTTATAACAAATAATACTGACAAAATTTACTGTTAAATTTTAATTAATACAAAGATAATTTTAAAAATGGTCTACGCATAATAAAATATTTTTATTAATCATTTAAAATAATTTAAAAAAAACTATTTGATTATATATATGTAAAATATAAAATAATTTTTACCATAAAACAAACATCAACTACACAATAAACTTAGTTATTATGAATTAATAAAATAATTTACATCTAAATATGAGATCATATATAAAATTAATCTAATTAGTCGATCAAATACCTAATTATACATATTTTTAAAGACCTGGTTAGAGACTAAATCACAATTAAAAGTATTTAGAGTCTAAAATGATAAAATTAATTAATAACTTATTTGTAATTATTGTAAGAAATTTAGAGATCAATTTATAATTTAGAAGATTTTACGAAATTATATGAAATTATAAAAAAATATTTAAGAGTTATTAAATTAGGAAAAATTATATATAAATGAAAATTTCATATGAAAACTCACATATTTTTATATGAGTAAAAGATTTCATATATTGAAATAATTAATATACTTTTTATATTCCTATCATATGAGAAGTTTAATGAAAATTATGAATAATTAATTTTAGTGAAAATTATGAATAATTAATATGAGAGTAAAGCATGTGGATATCATTTTTTCAAAAGTATATCACATATGAGAAACAAGGTTTGAAGCAATACGAAGAAAATGTTTATTTGGTTATTCTATTGTTGTTATTAAATGGAACTTTTTTATCCCATTGTTATTATTAGATGGAATTTTTTTTATGAAGTTGTGGATATTGTCTATTTAATTTTCTTGATATATACTTTGGTATAATCAGATTCAAATGTATCCTTTCAATTAGGACGAAGAATGTCTTCATGATAGAAGGTGAGAATTATTATTATAAGGTCATATCTCTTTGACTTAAAAAATATTCAGACTACATATTAGCGTCTCACGAACAAGATATTCAAATATCTCATTAAAAATGCCATAAAAGTATATGTCAATAATATGGTAGTGGAGTCCAAGAAAGGTGAAGACCACTCCTTAACTTTCGAAAAAAGTTTTTAATAAAGTTCGAACACATGACATGCGTATTAATTCAGAGAAGTGTCGTTTTAGCGTTGGTGGTGGCAATTCCTCGGTTTCATAATTAGCCAAAGAGAGATTGAGGCCAACCAAGACCAGTACAAAGTCATACTGAGCCTGAAAAGTTTGAGCTCTTTGAAAAAAATATAACAATTCAATGGAAAGCTCGCAACACTCTCAAGAGTTTTCCCTAAGCTCAACGAAAAAGCCAAACCACTATTCAAAATGTTTAAAGGAGCACGAGCGTTCGAGTGGAGCAATACGTGCGAGGAGATGTTCAAGGATCTCAAGAAAGACATTGTCGCCTTACCCATATTGGTACGTCCTTCACCTCACTCCACTCTCTTCTTTTATTTGGTGGTGTCCAACTCGACGTTGAGCTCAATCCTCTTCCACAAGGACGGTAAGAAGTAACATTCCGTGTATTTCACAAGCTAAACTTTACAATCAGTTGAAGAACACTACCAAGTCATTGAGAAGCTGGTGCTCGGCCTTGTACTCTCGGGCTGAAGACTTCGACGTTACTTTTAAAGTTTTAATTGTTAGGTATTCAAGTGTGAGTCTAAGTTCCACATTGAGTAAAAATGAGAAAATTGAGCAACATATAAGAAAGAAAACATACAAACCCAATGTCTTAAGGTTTTGAGTTAAAGGTGGTGTCATTTTCTTGTGTGGGTCGAGCTCGTGTCTCATTCTTGTTTAATTTCTCTAGTGTTTCCTCCATCGATTTCTTAACAAGTGGTATCAGAGCTGATGGTTTATGGCGGTGACCGACTTAGACGAGTACAGTTTAATCCTTGTATTGAAAGTCCTCCTGACGGAAGTTTCAGGCAAGCGTGTCCCATTAAGTGTGTTGATGACGGTATAAGTAAGGGTTGTTTGTGAGTGAGGTACTCGTGTTTGAAAATGTTTTCGCTCAAGGGGGATTGTACCAATGTGGAATAGGGACTCTCACTTAAGGGAGAGACCAATGTGAAATAGGGACTCTCACTTGAGAGGGGAGATTGTTAGGTATTCAAGTGTGAGTCTAAGTCCTACATATAATAGAAATGAGAAAGTTAAGCAACATACCTTAAGGTTTTGAGTTGAAGGTGGTGTCATTCTCTTGTATGGGTCGTGCTCTTGTCTCATTCTTGTTTAATCTCCCCGCTGTTTCCCCCCTCGATTTTCCAGTATTAACATCGTTGTTCGTACTGGCTACCCAATCAAATAAGTGTTGCAGAAGCCCAAACTTGCTGGCAAGATGACAACTCAGGTAGTTGAACTATCCAAGTTCGGCCTTAAGTATGAGAGAGAGGACCCATGAAAGCCTAGTTCCTAGCTGACTTCTTGATCGAACTTCCACAACTACAAGAAAAACATGATTGATGGTCTCTCAATGTTGATGGGTCTTCTAATAAAAAAGGGGAGGAACAGGAGTGATCATCGAAGGCCCCGATGACTTGACTCTTTAAAAGCAATCTGCTTCGGCTTTGAAACTTCCAATAATCAAGTCAAGCACGAAGTTCTCATTGTTGGACTCTGACTTGCAATGGAAATAGGAGTCAAACAATTGAAGTGTCAAAGTGACTCTTAACTAGTCACAGGACAAATAAATGGCGAGTACCAAGAACTTAATTGAATACTTTGACAAGTTCAGCATTGTAAAGAAAGTTGACCAACATTGAACTCTAATATAGGATACTTTGGCCACTCCAAGTTGGGATCATGTTGACGTCCTATAAATAGGGATAGACAAAACTAGTTGGATGACTCTAAACATTAGTTATCTTACTCGATGACAACATGGTAGTAGGGGAAAATATGTTGTCAGTCATCATTTTATACCATGTACAATGGCGAGCTCTTCTTAGTGTGATTTCTCTACTCTACTACTCAAGGACCAGGCAAAATATGTCCTATTGTTGTTATTAAATGGAATTTTTTTATGAAGTTGTGGATATTATCTATTTAATTTTCTTGATGCATACTTTGGTTATAATCAAATTTAAATGTACCCTTTCGATTAGGATAAGAATGTCTTTATGATAGAATGTGAGAATTATTGTTATAAGGTCATATCTCTTTGACTTAAAAAATGTTCATACTATATATCAGCGTCTCAGGGATAAGGTATTCAAATACCTCATTGAAAATATCATAAAAGTATATGTCTATAACATGGTACTGGAGTCCAAGAAAGGTGAAGACCACTCCTTAACTTTCAAAAAAAGTTTTTTGATAAAGTTTGAACACATGACATGCACATTAATTCAGAGAAGTGTCGTTTTAGCATTGGTGGTCGCAATTCCTCAGTTTCATAATTAGCCAAAGAGGGATTGAGGTCAGCCAAGACAAGTATGAAGTCATACTGAGCATGACAAGTCTGAGCTCTTTGAAAAAAATATAACAGTTCAATGGAAAGCTCGCAACACTTTCAAGAGTTTTCCCTAAGCTCAACGAAAAAGCAAAACCACTATTCAAAATGTTGAAAGGAGCACAGACGTTCGAGTGGAGCAATACATGCGAGAAGATGTTCAAGAATCTCAAGAAAGACATCGTCGCCTTACCCTTATTGGTAAGTCTTCTACCTCACTCCACTCCTTTTATTTGATGGTGTCCAACTAGACGTTAAGCTTAGTCCTCTTCCACAAGGACGGTAAGAAGTAACATCCCGTGTATTTCACAAACCGAACTTTACAATCAATTGAAGAACGCTACCAAGTCATTGAGAAGCTGGTGCTCGGTCTTGTACTCTCGGGCCGAAGACTTTGACGTTACTTCTGAAATTTTAATTGTTAGGTATTCAAGTGTGAGTCTAAGTCCTACATTGGATAGAATTGAGAAAGTTGAGCAACATATAAGAAAGAAGACCCACAAATCCAATGCCTTAAGGTTTTGAGTTGAAGGTGGTGTCATTCTCTTATGTGGGTCGAGCTCTTGTCTCATTCTTGTTTAATTTCTCTGGTGTTTCCTCCATCGATTTCTCAACAAGTGGTATAAGAATTGATGGTTTATTGCGGTCCCGTTAAGTGTGTTGATGACGGTATAAGTAAGGGTCGTTTATGAGTGAGGTACTCGTATTTGAAAATATTTTTACTCAAGGGGGAGTGTACCAATGTGAAATAGGGACTCTCACTGAAGGGAGAGACCAATATGAAATAGGGACTCTCACTTGAGAGGGGAGATTGTTAGGTATTCAAGTGTAAGTTTAAGTCCCACATTGAGTAGAAATGAGAAAGTTGAGCAACATTCTTAAGGTTTTGAGTTGAAGGTGGTGTCATTCTCTTATATGGGTCGGACTCTTGTCTCATTCTTGTTTAATCTCCCCGGTGTTTCCCCCTTCAATTTTCCAGTATTAACATCATTGTTCGTACTGGCTACCCAATCAAACAAGTGTTGCAAAAGCCCAAACTTGTTGGCAAGATGACAACTTGGGTAGTTGAACTATCCAAGTTCGGCCTCAAGTATGAGAGTAGAGGACCATGAAAGCCTAATTCCTAACCGACTTCTTAATCGAACTCCCACAACTACAAGAAAAACATGATTGGTGGTCCCTCAATGTTGATGGGTCTTCTAATAAAAAAAATGAGAGGAACATAAGTGATCCTCGAAGGCCCCGATGACTTGACTCTCGAACAAGTAATCTGCTTCGGCTTTGAAACTTCCAATAATCAAGTCAAGCACGAAGTTCTCATTATCGGACTCTGACTTGCAATAGAAATATGAGTAAAACAATTGAAGTGTCAAAGTGACTCTTAACTAGTCACATGACAAATAAATGGCGAGTATCAAGAATTTAATTGAATACTTTGACAAGTTCAGCATTACAAAGAAAGTTGATCAACATTGAACTCTAATATAGGATACTTTGGCCACTCCAAGTTGGGATCATGTTGACGTCCTACAAATAGGGATAGGCAAAACTAGTTGGATAACTCCAATCATTAGTTATCTGACTAAAGATGTCCTATTCGATGACAACACGGTAGTAGGGGAAAATATGTTGCCAGTCATCATTCTATACCATGTACAATGGCGAGCTCTTCTTAGTGTGATTTCTCTAATCTACTACTCAAGGACCAGGCAAAATATGTCTGGGTCGAATTGAATCGCGGAATATGTAGATTGCACTTAGGAGCACGGTGTATGACAACGAGAGTCTTGAGGGCAGTATACTACCAGTGCACTCTTCACCAAGACGCGCGCTCATTCATTGAAAGATGTCTGAAATGTCAAAGGTTTGGCCCTCTTCACACTCTTCCTCCTGAGGAGATGCATCATCACCTTATGACCATTCACGACATGGGGAATGAATATTACTCAGACCATTTCCATTGACAAAAGGACAAGTGAAGTTTCTCATTATCGCCATTGACTATTTCACCAAATGGATGAAAGTTGAACCTCTAGTAACCATTACAACTTAGCAAGTTTAGAAGTTTTGTTAAAAGAATGTCACATACAGACACAACTTGCCTCAATATATTGTAACTAACAATGATCTTCAATTTATTGATAAAGGTTTTGAGAAATTCTTACAACAACTCAATTTCAAGCACTAAATTTCTTTAATGAACACCACCACACAAATGGTCAAGTAGAAACTGTCAATAAAATTATCCTGAATGAGCTCAAAAAGAAGCTCGACCAAGCCAAGAAGCTTTAGGCCGAAGAAATCCTTAAAATCCATTGGAGATATTAGTGTAGTTTTTAATATTCACCAAAAAAACACGATTTCATCGGACACCATGATACTTGTAGAGCTTATAAAAACCTTTTGATGAAGAAGAACTTTAATGAAGTTAACAATAATAACAACCTAAGAATTAATCTTAACCTTGTTCAGAAAATCTAAAAAAAGAACTCGAATAAAAAAGAAACAATAAAATTAAAAGAAATTCAACGATACAATACACTCGTCTAAAATTGTATCTTTCAATAAGAAAAACCTAACCAAAAATAAACAAATCTCGAAAAGACAAAAATTCAAATCCCTATATACCAAAGTCATCTCAATAAAAAATATCTCAATAGAAAATAAATAGTACACACATTAATTCAATATATAAAATTAAAAAAATAACACACACGTAGATTTAAGCAAATTACATTAAAAATATTTTAATATGTTATGATCCACCAAATTGCACAACCATATCAATTAAAAGAAAAATAAAAAAAAAATAAAAAGGACTAAAACTAAATTTTTGTAAAAGTAAAATAACCGAAAAGACACTTTTTAAAAAACTTGTTTTATCTAAAGCACTTTTTACATGTCATAGATTTACCATATTCCATATCAAACTAGTAGCAAACAAATAATGAGCATCGTGAAGAGTTTGAGGAACATGTAGGAGTTTTCAGGAGTGCACATCAAAGCACATTGAGCACGTTGTTAATTAAATCCATCAACATCTACGCTGCGTTGACTCTCTCACTGTCGCTCTCCATTGCCATTCTCCCTCACAACCCCAAAACGATGCCCCCTTCTTCTTCTTCCTCTTCTTCTTCTTCTTCTTCCCTTCCAACCGTTTCCAATCTCCGTCTTCGCGCCCTAACAATTTGGGCCTCCAAGAATTACGCAATCGCCGCTTTCGTCTTCCTTTTCCTCTTCTCCCTCACTCTCTTCTCCCACTTGGATTCTCGTTCCCGTTCCCGCTCCCGTTACCCCTCCCATCCACCCTCCTCCCTCGTTCCGTTAACGCTCCTCCGTAACGCCAACCGAACGGGCGCGCGTACGTCCCTAACGCCCCCACGCGCCTTCCTTTTTCGCCTTAACTGAATCCCCAATTTCCATCTGTGTGTGCAGTTTGCTTGGACGGGAGCGCCCCCGGTTACCACTTCCAAAGCGGGTCAGGATCCGGATCTCGCAATTGGTTGCTCCACATTGAGGTTTCTCTTTTTTGCTTTTCTCAAATTCTGTTTCTTTTCTAGAATACAGAAAAACTGTGCAAGAGAAATTTGTGTGTATGGGAAACAGTTCTTGAACTGAAAAATATGAAGGTAAAATAAAACAATTTTTTTAAATTAAAAATTAATTTATGCGTTTAAGTTAAAAAAATAAGAATTTAGAAAGAAAAAAACTATACAAGTATTTGTTACTGTGGGCTTTTTTTTTTTCTCTTCTACAGAAAATTGAACAGTTTCAGACTTATTTTGTCCGGACTATCATAGCCTTAGACAATGTTCGTGTGATACTTAATCTACCTTTATTGACACTTTGTTAAATAGAGAAATGTTCACAAAACACTCCAGCATAAAAATGTAATATAGTTTGGGACTACTATAACTGGACAATCTCTACATGAAGTATAATTGAATTTTATTAGCTCTTTATTCGTAACTGAAAACTTAGAAATCTGTCACATAGAAGTGATGATTTTTAACCATGTAATAATTCATTTTAAGTGCGCTGTTTAGTATTTGTTTAATCTGTTGAAAATCCCGAAATAATAAGGGTTTCCTTCATTTCTTGTTTAAGAAGTCTTGTTCGTGATTTTATAGTTTCTAATGACTTTTAACTGATAATATGAAGCGTGTCAGAAAGGGTGTGTTACTAGCACTTCTCTCGAAAGTACTATTACCTGGTTTCAATTGTGTGCTCAGGGAGGAGGGTGGTGCAATTCAATAGCCTCATGTACTCAACGAAAATTCACTCATTTGGGGTCTTCCAATTATATGGAAGAAGTTATTCCTTTTTCAGGAATATTGAGCTCTGACCCCTCTCAAAACCCAGGTTGATATCTGTAACTCTAACAAGCTTATATAGTTTTTTTTTAACTTTTAAATTCCACAGGCTGCATCTGTCTAGAATTTCCAGCAATATAAACGCTTTGTGAACTTGCAATTTAAACCCTTGGCTTATGTACTGTCAAAGTAACACTTAACTGCTTCTATCACACGTTGATACTTGTCAGCAATATCTTGCTATCTTTCTCTCTTTCTTTACCCTAATTCTGTAGGATTTTACAATTTGTTGAGGAGCTTAACTTCAATCCATCGATGTATGACATTTTCCTATTATCATCCAATTATTGATGCTACATTCTCATGATTGAATGATATAGTGACAAATTTCTAGAGACTCAGTAAGACATCACTGTTCTAGTTTGTGCATTTTGGTATTCTGGGTTCTGTTCATTATGTCATTAGGCAGATTGTGGAATAGGTGTCTACTGTTCTAATATTCATGATCGATTGTATTGGTGATTTTCTCCCTCAAATTTGAACAAGTACTATCCAGCTCACTCTTGGATATGCATACGTGGCTGTTGTGTAGATTTCACTGCTTGAAAGTGTAGAAAGTGTGTTTGTATGTTGGTAAAATAGATAGATAGATAGACTATCTGATATATTGAGTAAGTGATGTTACTTCATATTGAATAAGTGATGTGTCAAACTTATTCAGATTTCTTTAACTGGAACAAGGTGAAGATACGCTATTGTGATGGTGCATCTTTTGCTGGTCAACCGAAGAGCGAGGTTAGGATTGATTTTACATTTGATACCAACCTTTATATATTTGGGTTTATTTATGTTGATGTATTTTATAAACATATTTTATACAGCAGAGAGGAAGTGAGTTGTTGTTCAGAGGCCAGGTCATATGGGAAGCTATTATCGATGAACTCTTATCAGTTGGCCTATCCAAAGCAAAGCAGGTTATACTTTTATAACAACAACAATCCAATATATCTTTTAAAATTTTCTGAGCTTGTTTCAAACAAATAGGCTTATCAAAATGGATATAATACCTGGTTGTCAGTCTTCTACTCAATTTTATCACATTCACTGTAAGCATTAAATGAATGGACCAATGTGGTCGATATTCTGTATGTTCTGCACTTATTATCCTCATGTTATGCAATTGTTTCATAGAACAGGATCAGAAATAGATGAAGGAATATAGAAAAATAATGAAGATTTTATTGATTGATTCTGTTCTCTAGATCTTGGTCAGAGAGATCACAAGTTTGAGATAGAAGAGTGTCAACGTTCAGAATGAACTCAACACCCTTCTCACTGCTCTCAATAATCTTCCAGAAAGATGATTTTTCTCCTCCCTATCTCTTATGTCTTCTCAACTAACTGGCAGTAATTGACAGCACGACTAATCATTTCTACGTCCTAACTGCCATTGCTGTTATGATTGCTGCAGCACAATAGCAGCATTGACTAAACTACCTTAATTCCCTGCACTCTAATAGAACTGGATCAGATCCTACCCAGACCTTTTAGAGGTCTGGACTCTCCACCAAGCAATTTTCCCAAATAATTCTGACATCTGCATTTGGAGCTTCCCTGCCTTTTATGACAACCTTTAGCATAGTTAGTTAACTAACCACCGTAATTATTACCTAGTTGGCTATCTAACTGTAACATTCTGTCACAACTTAGAAGGAAAACTGCTTTTTAGGCATTTCCATTTGGCCTACCCTATTCCTTCTTCTATAAATCTCTTTAATTGGTGACAATCACACTCCTTTGTATTCTTTCTAGTATACGTCCTTTTAATTGGGGGTATGCAATCATAATTGTAAAAGATATATGATTTGATTTTAGTAATTAGGGACATATGATAATTAAATATTTTCTCCATTAATAGCCATTATTAGGTTTCCTCCAATATTATGCTTTGAATGATCATAAATAAAGAATTTACATCTGTGATTAAACACACAATTCACAAAAAGAGAGAAACTCCTAACGGTATCATAGATCTAGGTTTTCCTTTTCCCTATATTTTTCCCTCTCCTTTTTCTTCACAATGTGATATTCACATGATATTGTCCTATACATGATGTTGTTCTTGAATGGGATTGAAGTAGTGGATGGATGATTGGTGTAGGACATGAGTCCTGAGGATTATTTCGTCTTATCTCTCTCTTGGCATGTGTCTCTTCTGCCTCTCCAACTGTTGTACACCAACAATGCCTTGAACACTCGAGTCTGAAAAAATTGTGTCTACTTGTTACTAGTTTTTCTACCATGAAGTCCTTTCAGTGTGACTTACGTCAACTAGGTAAACATACTTGTACCTGTTATGGTCCTCGTGTCAGTAAGCATGTTGCATCATCATTTGCTCTAGTTGACTTTGATATTTGGGGCTCTGGTTGCATCTGTTCCTCATGAGGATATTTTTATTTTGCCACTTTAATAGACAATTTCTTGTTCTTGGGTTTTCCAAAGAAGAATCATCATTATGAAGTTTTCTGTATTTTTCAAAAGTTTTTGGTTGAAATTGAAACTTAGTTTGGCTACAAAGTTAAAATTCTATGAACTGATAATGCAAGAGAGTATTTGTCTTCCCAATTTCAGTCTTTTCTAAACTCACAAGAAATTCTTCATCAAACATCATGTGCCCACACACCACACTACAAAATGGTGTCATTGAGTGCAAAAACTGCCACTTGGTGGAAACAACTCACACTCGTCTTCTCTTTAATGTTCCTTTATGCTTCTGGGGGATGTTCTTTTTATTGCATGTCATCTAATTACGCACATACCTTTGTCCATTCTCACCAATCAAATTCAATATTCCATCTTGAACCCTAAAAACGAACTTCATTTTGTCTCTCTCTATATCTTTAGGAGCACATATTTTGTTCATGATCTCACTCTAGGTATTTCTCTTCCAAATTCGTAAAATTATTTTTCTCAGTTGCTCTCAACTTTAGAAAGGTTGTGATGTTTCTCTCAACTCTAAGGTTGTGATATTTCTCTCCTCAACTACAACTGTATCTAGTCTCTACTGATGTTACATTCTTTAAAACTACTTCTTTCTTTTCTTCCAGCGTTGAAGATGTCTCTTAAGGTTCCACTTGTTGTCCCAACACTTGTAGTAGTTCCCATTCCACCTCCACATCTCACATATCACCGACGGACATGGACACCATCAAAAGTGGCACTTTATGATCCTCTCATCATCTCTTGTTCCAATTTCTCTTCCATCAACGTCACCTATAGTTGAACCTCCGATTGCAATTCGTAAAGATATCTGTTTCACTCATAATACTAACCATTTATGTGCCTTTTGCTCACCATTGTGATTGTTTATTTCCTTCCTATTTTTCTTTTATCTCTTCTTTGGACTCTGTCTGTTCCTAATTTTACGAATGAAGCCATGACTGACCACATTTGGCAACAAGCAATGTTTACAAAGATGGACTACTTTGGATGCTAGCAACACATAGAGCTCATTCCCTTGCCTCCCAGGTGTTGGTTCGAAGCTTGCATCTAATAGTACACTTGATCATTGCAAAGCTCGTTTGGTGAGTTGCAAGAAGTGTACATGGACCAGCCACTTGGTTTTATAGTCTCTGGCAACTCACATCTTGTCTTTAGGCTTTGCTGCACACTCTGTGGCTTGAAGAAATCTCCCCATGCTTGGTTCAACCATTTCAACTTGGTTTTGCTTGAGTTCGGTATGACTTGTTCTAAAGTTGATCGCTTAATTTTATTCACACCATTCTCCGTCTGCCATGTGCATTTATCTTGTGGAATATGTTGATGACATTGTCATCACTGGCAATGGCATTCTTTGACTCAAGTCTCACTTTCACTTTCAGTTTCAAACCAAGGACTTTGGTCCACTTAGGTATTTTCTTGGCATTTTCATTTCCTAGTGGAAGTATGCTTCGGACATTTTTACCAAGACAGGTATAATTAATTGTTACCCCAACGTTAGTGCTATGGATCCTAATTTAAAGCTTCTTCCAAATCAGGGGAATGATTGAAAGACCTTGAAAGATATCGTCAACTAGTAAGCAGACTTAATTACCTCACTGTCACTAGACCAAACATCACATGTGCAGTTAAAGTGTGGTTAGCCAATTCCTAAAGGCCCTATGTGATAGTCATTGGGATGTTGTCAAACACATCCTTCAATACATTTAGAATGCACAAGTTGCAATTTAATACATGAAGATAAAGGTAATTCCAAATTTTTTTGTTATTCCTTCTGATGCTGATTGGGTAGGATTATTATCACATAGGAAGTCCACTACTGGATATTATCTTCTCATTGGTGGGGACTTAATTTCTTAGAGGAGCAAGAAGCATAAAATAGTTGCTAAGTTCAATGCTTATGTTGAGTACTAGGCTATGGAGCAACTATATTGAACACATGATACTCATGATACAGATGATACTTCTCCATCAGTTAAAATTTGGAGATACACATGATACTCAACTAATATTGAACAATGAAGCTGCCATTAACATTACATCAAACCAAGTCTTTCAAGAGTTGACTAAACACCTAAAAAATGATTCTCATTTTGTGGGAGAGAAGATGCTCTTTGGAGATATCATTATTGACTTTGTCAACTCTGGTGACCAACAAGCAGAGATGCTCACAAAATTCCCAAAGAGTTCTCATATTGACTACATTTGTAACAGGCACTACTGACTACATTTGTAACAGGCACTACGCATATGACATAAATGCTCTAGCTTAAGGGGGAGTGTAAACGATATTATTTGATCTTAGTAATTAGGGAAATATGTATAGGTGATTATTAGGGATATTCTCCATTATTAGCCATTTTTAGGTTTCCCTATATTATACTTTGAATGATTATAAATAAAAAGTTTACATGTGTGATTAAACACACAATTCATAACAATGAAAAAACTCTTTAATGATCTTTCTGTTAGTTTATATTGAAGAACTTCTTTTTATTCTAATTATTGTTTGAGCTGGTTAACATAAGAAAGTGGTTGCCCTTTATTGTGAATGAACTTCAGTAATAAGCAAAAATATTTTCCATTTTTCTCTTAAATGAACTTGAGCAAATAGAATGGATGGTAACTTGGTAGATTAAAGCTTTGCTTTTCAATTTGAACAGTGCAGTTTCAAGTGTGAAAGGAATTACTATGTTAGTTCTTGTCTTTTGACATGAATTTAATTCTAAATACGCAGTGTTATCTCACTCCAGACTCCAGATTATATGCTTTTGATATATTGCACTGTTTATGAATTATGATTCATTAGCCTTGATTTAAACTTGTTAGCATTAAATGATAGATAAGACTACTTCTGTAGGCGTTGCTCTCAGGATGTTCTGCTGGAGGGTTAGCAGCTCTTATACATTGTGACAATTTCCGACAAGTACTTCCAGAAGAAGCAACTGTTAAGTGCCTTTCTGATGCAGGCTTCTTCCTAGATGAGTAGGTTTCTCTCAACATATACCCTTTTGTGCCATGACAATCTCTAGTAAATGTAAACTGAAAGTTGCCAAACCTTTTTATTTTATCACACTATGGACGATCCCTGGATGACACTTCTTGACCAAAAAAAAGTTGTGAATAGTAATGGACCAGAGTTTCATTAACTGCTATTGGGATTTGAAAAACCGTGCTACTGATACATTGAGTTCTAATTACCTGTACATGGCATGCTCACCATCTCTCATGTTATGTGTTACTAAGTAAAATAATTAGTATAATCTTTATTACATAAATTTCAGGAAGGATATTAGTGGAAACCGTACAATGAGATCTTTCTATCATGACGTTGCCCAGCTTCAGGTGTGGTTGCTTACATAACAATATTTCGTTTAAGAACTATGATTATACTTATCTGTTAAGTATATTAGTATAAATAAAAAAAAGTACTTTGTGATTTTTTCTCTTAATTATATAATAATCGCATATCATGTTGTCAGGGTCTTGCAAAAAGTTTGCACAAAGATTGCATTGCTAAAATGGAACCATATAAGGCAGGTTTTTATTTTCTTATTATACTTTGTTGCCTCAGCCTTTGGTGTAATCTGTAACTGTAAAATTTGATTAGTTGGTCATATATTTCAACTAAAGAACAACCAACTGTATATTTGTAATGCAGTGTCTCTTTCCACAAGAAATTGTTAAAAACATAAAGACTCCACTGTTCCTTGTTCATCCAGCTTATGATTTCTGGCAGGTAAGCTCCCTTAGCGTGCATGTCTCATTGTTAACATTTTTTAAAAAAAATTCTCAGACAATTGATACAAATTAAAGTGTATTTAGATACGCAATATTTTGGTACCTCAAGGATCAGATCCCCTTGGTCACTGGCAAAGCTGCAGACTGAACATTCGCAATTGTAATGCTAACATGATTGATAGACTTGATAGTAAGTAAACACTACCACTACTATATAGTTTATGGATATTTTGTTGAAGCCTTGGTTTATTCATTTCTGTAAGCCTTCAATTGGATTAGATTTTGAATAGCACAGATGTTGTTTACTGATAATCTAACCTTGGAACCCATATTAGTAGCCACACCGAGGAATGGTTAACTTGGGAAATCATGATTGTCAGGTTACCGTGGCTCTTTGCTGAAGACTCTGAATGAATTCCAACAACGAAAGGATATTGGAATGTTTATAAATTCCTGCTTTATCCATTGCCAGACTGAGATGGAAGCAACGTGGCATTCACCCAACTCTCCTAAAATAAATGATAAGGTACTCATAGTTTTGGAACCTCATATGCTGTGTAAATAATGAATTTTATAAATACTCAAGACATGGAATTCACCCAACTAATGATAAGGTAGCCCTTGTTTTGTTACCTCACTTAAGTTGTGTATATAACTCAGGACACGGCATTCACCTGATTCCTTCGTAGTGATTGCTTAATGATTGTAATTTGAAAATAATAGTTTTATCTTGGATTTTAACAACGTTTTCTTTCTTTGAAATTTGATAACAAGATTGTTTATATGATCGGTGTTTGATGTGATTTATACCTTTTAAGAGTATGTTAGGGAGTGAGGTTTTGGAGGAAAAGGGAAAGAAGGGTAAATGCTATTCTCCAAGTAGATAACTATTTTAAGATACAAGAGCAGCCTTATCTCACTAGGAGAAGGTAGCTATGTCATTGGCCTTGGCCAAAAACTAAATTCCTAGGAATATAATTTGCCACGTGATCCCTTTTAATAATTTCCTCTTGTGTATTATTGGTTTCCTACTACTGCTTTTCACAAGTTTAAAAACTATTTGATCTAATTCTCTCATGGATGCCTCCATTGGTCTTCTTTATGTATGTCCAAATCACTTGAACTGTTTTTTTTGTCATCGTCTCCATAGGGTATAGAATCAATATCTATTTGGATACAATAATTTTGTATTGCGCACTTTCATATGCGGCAATGCGTCCAGTTTAACAATCTGATTTTTGCTTCTTTTTTATGTTTTCCCTTAAGTCATTGCGATCTTATCAAATTTTGGCAGGGGCGGGTCTTGCGTGGTTTGGGTTGGAATCATGGTTCCATGATAGATTAGGTTGGGGTTGTAGTGCAGCAGGTGGGTTCAGTTGGACAGGTGGAGGTAGGTGATAAGGTGTGCTTCGGTTGTAGGGGTTAGAGGGTAAGGATCACATGACAGCTGAATGTATGGGACACAATATGTAGGTAATTTCAGTTGAACCTGTAGTGGGTTCTTCGTTGAGGGATCCTTCTTTGATAAGTTACAGAGTCAAACTCCCTTTTTTCTTAATCAACTCCAAAGACTTTTTAGGGTTAACACTCTTGCGAGGACTGTGGGTAATTTTTCTACTCAAGCTTGGTTCTACCATTTTTCCCATGATGATGATGTCCAAGAAATTCGACAACATAATTTTGATCATTCAGTCGGTGAAAGGGGAGTAGAGGGTCTCCATGAACATTGCTAGCATTTTTTTTCACACAGGGGAGACTTTTCCTGGGATGAACATTTCTCCATCCTTTTATCATATTCTGTAATTTAACCTATCAAGGACCATGTCAATATTGTACTTATATAGTTTCAAGAAGTCATCTGCTAGATCTTTGGACTAGCTTCTTTATCCACATCTAAAATGTGAAGATCCTTTTTCATCAGTCAATACTAGATTCGGGTGTTGATGCAGTGAATATAGTCATTTAACACTATACTTGAGACAAACAATGCAATACTTCTAGATAATGGCTTAGCAGTTAGCATTAACACATATAATCTGTTGTGATTAATCCGTATTAGGGATTTGACAACTTTTATGTTAATTATCTTCAGAGTCTAATAAATTCTTCCTCTTTTGCCTAGGCCTGGGATCAGTCACGGGACCATAGGCAAAGTAACATAATGTTTTAAAATAAAAAGTGAAGTAGTAAAATAACGAAAACTTAATTTCACATTTTTTTGTTTATTTTTATAAGCATTATGTGGTTATTTTATCTAAAATTGAAAGACGTGTCCTCTTTCCCTCTGAAATCACACTTCTGTACATTAAGAAAAACTCCAGCAAACTACGTCCTTGTATGGTTTTACTTTACATTGTACTTTGTCATACTGTTCCTTTTGCTACTCTTCACTGTTGTTGCGCCCTGGAGCAGACAATTGCTGAATCTGTTGGTGATTGGTACTTTTATCGAGAAGCTGTAAAGCGTATTGACTGCTCTTCTTTTCCGTGCAATCCCACTTGCCACAATATGGATTTCACTTGAATACAAAACAAAACATGGGCTCCATTTTTAACTCCACATTTATCTCGGATCTTCGTTGCTTGAAGTTCATGAAGAAAGATACTCCCATTATGCTCATTGCTTGAATTTTGCTTCAATTTGATTGCTTGAGAGTGTGCTGGGAGTTAATCTTATACGTGTTATGGCATGCAGCATGAAGTTTCCCCTTGACCAAGTAATTCCTCTCCTTCGTTGTTATATAACCATTGTATCATTTTTTTGTCAGTATTTTTTTGAGTTTGTAAATTTTTTTATTGGTTTCCTAATGCAGCACACTAGATTTTTGTGAATTAAAATAATGATGCACGATTATTATTATTACTATATTATCATCTGTAATGTACTTGTTGGATCACATTTTCTGGAATACCTTAATTCTAACGAGAGTGTTTTAGTTAGATGTCTTTTCTCCTCAGATTGCCACTTTCATTAACAATGATGTAATGACTCTTCCTGTTTTTGGGGCAATAAAACTAAATTCTTTCTTAAAAAAAAAAAAACTTACTGTTTTGAATGGGATAGCTCCGCAGGACATATATATTCAGTAAGGATTGATAAAATTGCTGGCAATCTGATGGATTAGTGAAGTTTGAGAATTCGGTAGAGGTCATTGTACATTGTTGCAGAACCCATGTTTTTTTATTCGGTTAAAAACCAGTACGAATTTATGGGCTCTGTACTTGATGCACCAGTGAAGAAAATAAAAATCTATAGTCACTCTCGTGTTATTGCTTATTTAAATATTTTATTTGAATTTTTTTTGCCGTTAATAAAAGTAACAATTTAAATAACTATAAAATTTAAATAAGAGTGGTAAAAGAAATCTGGGAGATAAGAGATTCCCGAAAACATCCTCAACGAGCCAGCACACGACTATGCTCGCAAAGAAGTGGCATATTTTTGCACTCTATTTTGTTCAAGAATAATTCTTATGCTCTGATTACTTGAGCAGAAGTAGAGAAGACATCCATAACATGTTAAATTCCAAAATTACCCATGCGAGAAAGACTTTATTACCCTTAGCGAAAATGATGTATAGGTGGGTGAGGATGAAAATGGGGGTGCATGATTGGAGTTGTGCTGCTGCGGTTGTACTGTGTATTGTGGCGTTGGTAGTGCCAGAGGTGATTGCCTGTGGGTAGTGGGTCGTGGTGGTTGGTGGTGATGTTTTTATGGTGGTGAGAAGGTGTTGGGTTGTTCACAAGGAAGTTGTTCGCGGGAGGTAAGTGAGGTGGGGTGAGTCGGATTTTATATTTTTGATTTTATAATTTAAGAAATTATCATATTGTAAAATTTGAAATGTGAGATATTTTTTCGGATTAGCTTATTTTGCGAAATAGGAAAATTTATTTTGGAATAGTGTTATTGATATTTTATGAATTTAATTTACCAGCTCTTATCATGAAATTAGAGTTCTACTATTTAATAAGGAAGTTGATTATACTCATAAGTTGTTAAAAGATCCTAAATTGCAATGGAGCAATGGAGCAAGTATAGTTGTTTTATTATGTTAGATGTATGGACTCATCAGAAGCAATGATATTTGATTAATTTTTCGGTGAATTCTCTTGCAGGGACAATGTTTGTCAAGTCCATTAATCGTTCTAAATTTGTGAAGACATGAAAAAAATTGTTTAAGATGCTTGATAGCATTGTAGAGAAGAGAATGTTGTCCAAGTTATCACATATAATGGAAGCAGTTATGTGTTGGCCGGTTTGGAAGAGAAAATACCGAATTTTATTAGACTCTTTGTGCTGCCCATTGTATAGATTTTATGCTTGAAGACATTGGAAAGCTTTCTTTAATAAAGAAGACAATTCAAAGAGGATTTAATCTTGTTGACTTTATATATAGTCATTCTAGTTCCTTGAGTTTGTTGCGACAATTTACAAATAAGAGGGAATTGGTAAGACATGTAGTTACAAGGTTCGCTATCTCTTATTTATCATTATAAAGGTTGCACTAAGAGATGAGAAATTTGAGAAAGATGTTCACTTCAGATGAATGTAGCAATAACAAATTGTCTAAAGAAGCTAAGGAGAAGGAAGCTACAAAAATTGTTCTTATGCTTTCATTTCACAATCATGTCGTATTTACTCTCAAAGTTATGTCTCCTCTTGTTTATGTACTTCGTTTGGTGGATAGGGAAAGAAAAACAATTATAAGCTATATATATGAAGCAATGGAGAAAGTCAGGAAAACAGTAATGACGTCATTCAATAACAATGAAAGTAAATACAAGGATATATTTACAATCATTGATAATAGAAGGACATAACTTCATCACCCCTTACATACTACAAGTCACTTTTTGAACCCAAAGTTCTATTATTTCAACCCGAAATTGGAATATGATTTGGAAGTTACAAATGGATTTTATGCTTGCATGGTGTCAACTAAAGATGTGTAAGAAAATTTTTTAACTGAGTTGCCTCTATATAAAAGTGGAACTGGACTGGTTGGTGATAACTTTGCCAAAGAATCAAGGAAGACCACAACCCAAGGTGAGACACTTAAAACACTTTCTAAATTGCATTAGGATATAACTTATATCATATAATGGTTACTTTCTTTACATGTTGTATAATTCAATGGTGTAAGAACTATGGGCACATAACCCCCAACTTACAAAAGTTAGCAATCAAGATTCTAAGTTTGACATGTAGTTTATATGGATGTGAGCGCAATTGAAATGTATTTGAGTAAGTAATAATCATTGTTCATAACATGACTCGTTTGATTATTATTTTTTTTCATAGAATCTAGAAAGAAGTTAATTCACATTTTGCTTTTTCACAATGCAAATTCATTAAAAAAAAGAATAGGTTGGAATACAAATGCTTGCATGATTTGATTTACATAGAGTATAACAACCAACTTGCTCAATAGATACAATATTAGTGATGAAATGTACTAAATGAGATTGATGAGTGACTAATGGGGCAAGTAGATAATGATAATGAAGAGGCGAAAAATGAATTGATTTTTTATCATGACCTCACTCTGAATTGGGCAATCGTTTATGAAACTTTAGGTCTTGGAGATCCAATAACTTATATAAGGAGTTAAGCAACTGGTAAAAGAAAGCAACCATCAAGTGGTGGTATTGTTATTGGATCTTCCCATGCTTCTAAAAAAGGTCTAGGTGCAATGTCAACCTCAACAAAGAAGGGCAAAGAGAATATTCAAATTGGGGTTGAGAATGAATTGCATGATAACTCTGATTCTGAGTTTGAAAAAATAATTAACTCTGACAAGAATTTCTCTGAAGGAGAAGAGGAGAAGGGATATGTCTCATTAGATAATATGGAAGAGAATTATGTTGAGAATGAATAAGAGTCAAATAGTTAAAAATTTAAGACATTTGCATTATGTTTTGTTCTTGTTTTATATTTTAAACATAATAACTTCCATTATTTTTGCAATACAATTATATTTCTATATTTTTTAAATATTTACATGTATATATTGTATTTTTTACCACAATGCTTCCGCCATAACCCGTTTTGGTTTTTGTTATAAAATTATAAAGATTTTTTAATTTTTTGATATTTTTTCGTTATCCGATATTTATAACACTGCATAATAGCTAATAGATATAATGTTGTTTTAGTGTGCTTATTGGTAAAGCAAAATATTATGATATTTTCATTGGAACCAAACCTCCCATTGATGCTAGTGTACACTAAATAATATGTATAGGTCTCACACATTGTCTTGGTACGTCTTTTATGTATTATAACAACTTCATTTAGTTTATCTATTTCATGTATTATAATTTTTCAAACAATTGTAGATAAAATTGTGGGATGGATATCCATTACCAACAGTTGACATTGTGTGGTCAACATATTGTTACCTAGAGATAAATTATGATCATCATATTATATGAATAGAATGTAAACATTTTCACAACTTCAGAGTTAATCCAACATATATTAATCTTGCGGACGATTAATGTATGTCTACTTTGATAGTAAACATTGTGTATGTAAATTGTTTATGAAGTATGTTTATTATTATGTCACGTGTTTTTTTATCAATTATTCCAATAATTTAATCAACCACAACATGTAATGCTCATCAATTATTCCTAACATTTAACCAACCACAACATGCAATATGATAAAAGAAGTTAGCATATATTAAAAAAACTAATCATTCATAATTTAATATATATTAACATAAAATGTTCGTCAATACATCATATGCCTAAGAACTACATGCTAGAGCTCTATCACGAATAAAATGGGACAATCTAATATAAATAACTTCAATTATTCCCAACATTTAACCAACCACAACATGCAATATAATAAAAGAAGTTAACATATATTAAAAAAACTAGTCATTCATAGTTTAATATATATTAACATAAAATGTTCGTTAATACATCATATGCTTAAGAGCTACATGCTAAAGCTCTGTCACGAATAAAATGGGACAATCTAATATAAATAACTTCAATTATTCCCAACATTTAACCAACCACAACATGCAATATGATAAAAGAAGTTAACATATACTAAAAAAACTAGTCATTCATAGTTTAATATATATTAACATAAAATGTTAGTCAATACATCATATGCCTAAGAACTACATGTTAAAGCTCTGTCACGAATAAAATGGGACAATCTAATATAAATGACTTTTTCATCAATAATGTCATGTGTGTCCTCAAAGGTAAGAATATGTTCAGTAACATGCTCACAATCAATCATACCTTTGCAAAATATATTTACAATATGCCTGAAAATTCCATACACACATATGAAATATTAACACAACATTATTTCAAATTATTTATAATAACTAATTTCATAAAATCATAGCTTAAACTATTGTAATGGGGTGATGGAGCTCCATCATTAGGATTACGACCCCAACGATAAGGAAGTACATTTTGTACCTCTTTCTCAACACATGAACAATGTACAAGTGTGAAACATGTCTATACCATAAAATGTAGTTAGCTTAACAAGAAGATGTTTTAGACACACAAGTCATCTCTGTAATTCACGTGATCATCAAAATGTAACTATTGATATTAATAGTGACAAAGACTCTCTATCATGATGAATAGAAAATGTAAAAATAATTTACTCAAACCCAAACTACTACAAAACAGATTCTAATATACATCTTTACATCAATATACAAAACTATAAATTACTAATATGAAACTATTATAGATTTAAACTTAGATTTGTAAAGATCTTATAATTAATCTCGTCACTTTTTCTTCAGTCATATAGCAAATAATCTTTTTATTATTAGTTATGTGATACAAAACAATAATTAGCTTTCAACTAATAACTAGAACTAAATATGTTGTTTTAGTTTTAAAGGATTCTAAAATAAAAAAGTTGTTAAGGGCTTTTTTCTAACTACGACATCACCTTAATTAACATTAATGAGAAAGAGACATGGAATATGATGAATAAAGAATTAACAAAAAATGTTTTGGTGGAAGTGACCAGTGAGAGAAATAACTTAGAAACTAGGAGAATTCAATATTATTTGTATACTTTTACTTGTTTTTCTATTTTTTTTCTATTTATTTTCATAATCAATTGATTTTTATTTTATATTTTATTACTTTTACTTTATAAATTTGTTGTCACCCAGTTTATTTCTTTTCCTAAAATTTACTTTTTATTAGACAGATCTATATAATTAATTTTGATGAAAGAGTCTTACATTTAAGGTTTAGTTATTAAAAAAAAAAACTTTCAATTTAAAATGAATATCTGTTTCTTAGGAAAATAAACAATTTTATTCTTAATAAATTGAAATAATTTATTTATTTATTTATTTAATAAAAGAAATAATTGAATAATTTTTATTTGTTTAAAACAATTATATAGTGCTTTTTAAATAACAATTACATAAATTTTTATATTTTAATAAAATTATATATATATATCCTAAATTATAAATTTTTAAATGAATTATTTATAAAAATAATAAAATTATATATACTTTTATATAATAAAAATGTGAATGATCCATGTGTTTTCACAAGTTTTATATAAATAAATATACTTTGACACTATTTACAAAACTTATACTATTTTATTCTGTTTTTTATAATAAAATATAATATCTTAATAAAATATTATTATTTTTCAATATTAAATAGAAGTAGATTATTGTTTGCGGTGTCAAAATATAACTGCCCTAATTATATTGAATCAATATTTAATCCAATAATTAAATTAATTTACAAATGGTAAAAAAATTGAAATTTAAAAAAAATGGAAAGGAGTTTAAAAATGATATGATTAAGAACACGGTCTCATCTGGTAATGTTTCAGTCCACACTGTCACGCATATCCCGGCGGCGGCGCCACCCATTTTCCACCGCCGTCGCCGCTGCCATCGCCGCCAACAGCGTTCCTGCCCCGGCGCTCCCTCCCTCATCCTTCACAATCCGGCCCCCAGTCCACCCTTGGCCTCGCCGCCTCACTCCTCACAACCTCGCCTCCCTCATCTCCCGCCAGCACGACCCCGACCTCTCTCTCCAAATCTTCCACCACGCCCAATCCCTCCACCCCTCCCTCTCTCACGCGCCGCAACCCATCCACGCGCTCTTCGTCAAACTCTCACGCGCCCGCCGCTTCTCCGTCCTCGAGTCCCTCCTCACGCGCCTCCCCAATCCGCCGCCGGAGCCCTCCCTTGTCATCCTCATCCGCGCCTACGGCCTCGCCGGAAAACCCCTCTCCGCCGTCCGCCTCTTCCTCAAACTCCAACCCCTCCGCGTCCAACCCTCCGTGAAATCCCTCAACGCGCTTCTGAACGCGCTGGTTCAGAACAAACGGTACCGTTTAGCGCACTCGGTGTTTAAAAGCTCTGCAGAAAAATTCAGGGTTGTGCCTAATGTTGTTAGTTGTAACATTTTGCTTAAGGCGCTGTGTAAGAGCAATGAAGTTGATGTTGCGGTTAGGGTTTTGGATGAGATGGGTTTGATGGGTTTGGTTCCCAATGTGGTTAGTTACACAACTGTGTTGGGTGGGTATGTGTTTAGGGGTGACATGGAGAGTGCAATGAGGGTTTTTGGGGAGATTTTGGATAGAGGGTGGGTGCCTGATGCAACCACTTACACTGTTTTGATGAATGGGTTTTGTAGGATGGGGAAGTTGGTGGAGGCAATTAGGGTTATGGATTTGATGGAGGAGAATAAGGTTCAACCTAGTGAGGTTACTTATGGTGTCGTGATTGAGGCTTATTGTAAGGGGAGGAAATCTGGGGAGGCTGTGAACTTGCTGGAGGATATGGTTGCAAAGGGGTTTGTGCCAAATTCGGTGTTGTGTTGTAGGGTTGTTGATGTGTTGTGTGAGGAGGGGAGTGTGGAGAGGGCTTGGGAGATGTGTAGGGGGTTGGTGAGGAAAGGGATTCAGGTTGGTGGCGCAGTGGTGAGTACGGTTGTGCATTGGCTTTGCAAGGAGGGGAAGGTGGTGGAGGCAAGGGAAGTGTTGGATGAACTGGAGAAGGGGGAGGTTGTGAGTTTGTTGACTTATAACACGCTGATTGGTGGGATGTGTGAAAGCGGGAAGCTTTGTGAGGCAGCTAGGCTGTGGGATGAGATGGTGGAAAAGGGTATAGCTCCAAATGCATTTACTTACAATGTGTTGATTAAAGGGTTTTGTAAGGTTGGGGATGTGAAGGAGGGTATCAGAGTGCTGGAGGAGATGGTGGAGAGTGGATGCTTGCCTAACAAATCAACATACTCCATATTGGTTGATGGGATTTCCGTTTCAGGAGGGAAGAAAGAGGAGATTGAGAAGGTAGTTTTGTTGGCCATGAGGACTGGAGTTGATGGTGACTTGTGGGGTATTTTCTTAAAACTTGTGGTTAATTTGGATGGCAATGCAGGTAAGCTTGATAGGATATTGACAGAGAATGCAGTGTGATAAAAGAAAATCTGTGGGATGTGATGTGATGTGGTGTCTGATCTTTGGAAGTTGACCACCAAAGGGGATTGAGTTTCTAAAGCAAAGGGAATCAATGCATGTTTTGAATGTTGCATTACGTGTTTCCCACTCCCTTTGTGGCGTGCTTGGAGAGTGAAACAAGTTCGGAAACTGAGCCTGAGTTGTGAAATAACTATGGGAGTCTCATTCCATTACTGACTTTTGTTTAGGGAGTCTGTGTTGCAATTTGATTGAAGCAATGAAACATAATCAAATCATAGGAGGGTTCAACTGCTGAAGCACTTCCTTTATTTCCAACCTGTACCAAAGAGTTACATCTTAGTTGGCATGCCACTGACTGTGAGCTAGATTTTCCTGATGCCATTGTGGGCATGGCCTTAACAAATGATTCAAATGGTTTCTGGACTGGCAGTTGCACTAGCATTGGAATGATGTAAATGCGGTGAAAGAAAAGTAACATCAAAAGGAAAATGGTGATATTATTTCTCATGCCTATGGTTTAGCCGACATCGTATAATGTTGGTCTTTGTAACTTTTGAGTACAATATTGTAGCCAATTCAGTTGTGAGATTGGTTAGGTTATACAAATATACTTCAGTAAGAATACATTGTATTTCGAGAGTATCTGTAATAGGGGGAAAAACTAAGGAAGCGAGAGAATAAATTGAAAAAAGAGCTTGAGAACATGGAAGTGCATGACTTCTTGCTTGAAGGGAACATCTTGCTTCACTATTTTTAATTGTGTATAGTTATGTAGTCTTTTCAATTTCTTCATTACAGTTAGCACATTGTGCTGTCCTCAATCCTCAGAATCTCCACCTGGCCACTTTTTGGTACCTTTGTTTCTTTGGAAATTTCACCGAACTTTAAAACACATTTGCAAAAGTCAAGTTGTTGCAGTTCAGATCTAAAGCGTGGAAACGCTTCAAAGTACCTCTGAAAAGGTTCAAACTATTTCAATTTGCATACTTTTTGTTTCATTAATTTGGTTTGTTCAAAACATGACAAGCCGTCCTATACTTCTTTTATTCTAGTCAAAATTAATTTGAGACAAAATATTCAAACACTGGTAGATTAGGTTTATAAACTAAATTATTTATATGTTCAGGATGAAAGAGTCAGTAATACTTTTGTAAACAATTTGTTAGAGATTGAGTAATAACAATTGATAAGTGAACCTAGACATGGACTTTTATAACTTGACATTAGGCCCTCATTTAATATAAAAATGGTTTAATGAAATTTTTAAAAGCTTAAACAACCTGTAGTTCCTTTTGGGGTAAACAAACCATATACCTAATCCATTCACAATTTTCCATTCACAATTTTTCCAATCAAATCAGTTTTCTTGATTTTTTTTTTTAACAATAATTGTATAGCTAGGAAGAACATATATATCAAAGGAAAAAGAACACCGATTGTTATGAGAAAGGAAATATTCAAAAACTCATTTAAAAATATGTTGTTTTTATAGAAGAAATTAAATTGATCAATGAAATTCAAGCATGGAGATTTTGATACCTCCCTCTAACCAAAAGAAAGCATTGGAATTCAAGCGTTTTCTAATTACCTTCCACCCACTGCATTGTCTTTTACAACCTTTGTGTCTAACATATACGTGGTGTAGTTGAAGTTATGATTCTTTTTGCATGGATTTGGTGTAATTTTTTTATTTTTTTTTTTTTGAAAAATCTACTAAAATAGGTAAATTTTTTCTTTACAAAAATAGATGAATTGTGTCCGGGTCGATTATTTTGACATAGAAAAATTGTACACACAAACACAACTTTATATCAAATAGAAAAATTGGGTATTATTATTCTATTTCAAAATGATCATTCCAAATATAACTTATCTATTTTTATAAAAATATAATTTTTTTTTATCTATTTCGATAAATCCTTAAGAAAATGGTACCACATCCGTAAATAGACCGAAGTTATGATTGATTGCTTACTTAAGTTTCATTGTCACTCATGATTTGTACGTGTTTTGCTGAACCAATTGCAGATTAAACAACTAGAAAAAAAATGTCATGTTGTATACTCTTTCTTGCAGTAAAGTATAACTTAGCTTTCAAAACTAATTTGACCCAGATTTTATATAAGTAACAACTAATTTCAACCATGCAGAGTTTGAATTTAAAAGGGCAATTTCTTGAAATCTGCTACTTAACTTCTCCTTAATAGGTTGACTATGCCTTTTGAATTTGTAAGAACTTTGAGATCGAACTTTGTCTGGACCCTTCTAACAGCCTCTTGTTTGAAACTGATAATTTTAAATCCTTGATATTTAGCCATAAATAAGTATCTTTTGTCAACTGCCTGCCATTTTGGTATATCATTGAAGAAAAGAATGGGCGTTGACTTTTGATCAGGTTATGACAATGTTTTTAAATTCTAAGAGAAAGGGAATATTTCCAGTAAATCTACTTCTGAAAGAAAACAAAAAAGATTGGCTGGTCATCAACACAAAAGTGGTCCTTTCTAGAAGGGAATTTTAAATTGTAGATTGCCCTTAATTTTGGATCATTGGTACTAAAAAATATGTCAAAACGGGTAACAAAAGAAGAACTAGAAGGAATTTCCCAAAGGTTCAGTAAGTGTCAAAGACTCTGTGTGCTTAGTTGCTATACTCATGATCTCATATGCAAATTTACACCAATGAACGCCATATTTTTCCCTCTAAGGAGATTATGACAATAGAAATGTCATCATGGTAATGACGGCGTTCCCCTTGTGGAATATCAAGCAGTTCATGGAACTCCAAACCTGCAACAATGAAAGTCAAGCTCACTAAGATAGTTTTGACTTGTGAATTCCTTTCATGTTGAAAAATATTGAGGGAAAAAGTGCTTTATACCAGCCCTTTTTGCTGCTCGATCTAGTGCTTCTTCAATGAGAAGTTGTGCAGGATCTCTATCAGGAAACATGGTGATGAATGACTCAACTTTTGCAGCTGCTTCTTCATTGGTGAAATATTGGTAAAGTCCATCTGAAGAGAGTATGAGGAACTTGTCATTTGGATTGAGCTTGTGGTGGTGGAGTGAAGGGAAACATGTGATGTATGGAGATTCCCCTATGTACCTCACTCTGAAACTCTCTAATACTGCATTGTTTTGCTTAGGCTGCAAAATGGACCAACAAAGTCATGCCATTGGTTATATACAACAATGAAATAATCAAGCAATTAAAGCGAAATATAGTGGTCCATTGCAGTAGCAAATGGGGTGCTACAAAAATTTTATACTGTTGACATGCAAGATGTGCTATGAATTATGATGTGCTATGAATTATGATTGAGTCTTCACAAAGTTGAGTTGTCTTATTTTTACTTTTGAAGAATATAAGCAATGATCTAATCCAATGTAACAGTAAAGAATATGAGTATGAACCCAGCACTGCATTTTTTTATGCACTAACAACAAGAAGAAAATCCTGAACATGTTTTTGAAGAAAGACAGAATTTTAAGTGTGGTAAATCTCAGACTGATGATTAGATTTATAACTGATCCATTAAACTGAAACTAGTAGAGATACTTCAAGATCCAACTAGGGAGACAAAGATAATTATGGTAGTTGAAAAAGGCAAAACAAGAAAGCCTTATTCTACTAGATAGAGTCAATTAAATAGATTGCAAAACATCATTAACTTTAGTTATACACCAACTTCTCATGAATGTTTGTGCTTTTTATGTAGTATTGTAAGTAATTGAGAAACAAACGTATTACCTGCTTAAGGAACCCTGCCCCAAAAGCCCTTGTGACACTCAAGCGACCCTTCACCCGGCCTCTAGTTACTGCTAAAGGGTCATCAGGATGCTCCCTCCTGATTCTGTAAACCTCCTGAGATTCACAAAGGTCTCACAAACTATGTCATATGAACTTAAAACACCAACCTTCATTCATTCATTGCTCAGAAAGCACAAGCTACCTCTTTCACGTGAGTGCTATGCTCCATGGTGAGCTGAAGTGATTCCCCACTGTGAGTGGCCAACACTGCACGGCTATCTCCCACATTCATCAAGTACACATCTTGACCCTTCATCAACATCACCAAAACACAAGAACCCATCATAGCCAACACAGGGTTCTGACCAATCATCTCCTCAGCAGTCCTCATGAATGAATCCTCAGTCTTCCTCAATGACTCTGAAAGAGCTTGTAACACATCTGAGTGACTCAAATCCACTCTTTCAATGTTCATCCCATTAATTCGCTCTACTCCTTCTGACACGCATTCCAAATTTAACTCTCCATTTTCACCTGAAGAACAACAACCATCAACCACTCCATTTCCCTCAAACAACACCTTCTCCCTCAACTCCAAAGAGTCTGAATCCTTGAGCTCAAACTTGTTGTGACCACACAAGATCTCCTTGAGCTCATCATTCACAGCATAAAACAAATTGTTGAGAAGAAAATCAGTGGCATCAGGGCCATTAAACCCATCGTAGATCCCCACAAAAACCCATCCATGATCCTCACAGATCACAATATGCAAACGATCTTCACCAGCTCTCCCTTGAGCCCAATGAAGATTCACACACTCCATCAACACATCACTATCCAAGTAATTATCAACCTCAACACCATGCAAACTCGTCTCAGCACTCAAACTAGTACTACAACTCACTCTCGCATTAGTATTATCATTTTTCTTGAAAATAGACATTCCCCCGATGGAAATCTTACTCAGAATGTTTTTCAAATGTCTTTTACTTCCCTCCCCTTTAGTCATTGCTACCTCAGAAGAACCTTTCTCGATGGACCCTTCATCGTTCACCACACGATCACGAGGACCCCAATATAACCCTCTTTCCGAACACCCTCCCAGAGAGAATCCACGATGAACGTGTTGATGCTGAAAAGGGACCAAGGTGGAAGTGAAGGAGCCAGAGCTCTCAAACGAGGCAGAGGAATCCAAAACGGTGCTGTGTTGAAGCGAATCATCGAGCGAAGTTGAAGGCGTCGCCGACGTGTTTGCACTCACGGTAGCGCCGGAAACCGACCGGAAAGTCATGAAGGTGTCATCATCGTCGGAAAACGCCTCGCTGGAGAACCGACACGTGTCGGGTCTCACATAGCAAATAGAGTTTCCGAGGGAATTCTGGTGTTTCTTGGAGAGGAAGGAAGCTCTGTTCTCGAACCTTCCGGAGGCGTCGCCGGAGGAACAGAAGCAGAGGTTGCTGATTCGGTTACCCATTGGAGAGTAGAACTGAATGGGGAGTTCAAGTTTTAAGCTTTGGATGTGGGTGTGGCAATGCTGAAAATGGAAGATCTTGCATTGCAGAGAGAACAGAGAAGAGAAAAACAGAGGAAAACAGGGTTTTTGCCAGAGGGAAGAGGAAGGGGTGTTGACTTTGTGGCACTTCCTCAAGATTTTAAAATGAAAATGTTGTTTTCTTGTGGTTAGTTCATGGTGGTTTTTCTTTCACGGCTTCATTTATTTTCTCTTTCTATGGATGAGTTGACTATGAGTTTGAGTAAAAGGGTGGGAGAGAGAGAGAGTTATGTTCATTTTTTTAGTAGTGTTCAGTTTGAATGAGGAAGAGTTTGGAAGGAGAACAGTTTCTTTATTTTAGGGATGCTGAGTTTGAAGAAGGAAGAGTTTATAAGGGGAAATATGGTGTTTTTTTAAATTGAAATAGTAATGGCAGCTCATTAGGGTGCTTTTGACTTTGCCCAGTTAGCATAGAAACGGCGTGGGAAGCATTTATGAAGGTTTTTATTGCTACCTTCTTTTTTCTCCTTCACCAAATCAATTCAAGTATTTGTACTCTTTTTCACTACTAGTTTAAAGCAATTGATCAAAGTTACTGTAATTTACCAAAATTTATATCAGTATTAACCCTTAATGTTCCTATCAGATTCAAATGTGATTATATATCTTATATGTATACACTTTTAGCATAAAGATTTGAGCATGAACATGAAGATTTCCTTCCAATTATATCTGATCAAATATTAATGATATATTTTATTCTCCTCCTTATATTAAAAGTCAACAACTGTCCCTTCTGGCTACTGATTATTTGCATGCAGATGGTGACAGAGATACAGACTCCAACATCAGACTCGTTGTGATGATATGGTTGAGCATGAACTGATAAAAAAAAAGTGGAGAATCTGAGGAAGCAATTCAACTATGAGATTCCTAACTTTCATGAAACACCAAAGACAAAGCTGAAGTGAACTGTGAGATATGTGTGTGGTCTGGTAAACTAATGAGTATTTTTGAGCATGGCATTTTGACTTTGATGAAACAGCACACGTGCTTGCGATCCAAGATTGACCAAACTATACATGATCTTGCAAGTGGAAAAAATTTAGCAAAGCCTATGGCATGGAGTGCACCTCTTCAGTTCTATAATGAGTTTATTTTGTCCACTCTTTTTTTTTTTCTGAAAAAAAAATGTTTCTCTAAGCCTTTTGATTCTCTTCTTTTTTAAATTAATGAATTTATTTTTAAGAATTTTTAACATTATGTAAATCTAATCTCTTATCATATTAAAACTTAATATCTGTGGATGACTTTTATTGACAAAATTACATGTTTTTTAAAGCTGAAAAAATAAATTCTTAATTTATAAGTAACGGAAACAAATTTAATAAAAAATAATGGAAAACACTTTTTCATTTTTCTTATTATAATTGACCTCAAATATTCATTGATTTTTTTTTATTATTTTTTTTTTAATGAAAAATCCATTTTATCATCTTTAGTAGAACTGTTTTTCTCACTATTGTTCCTATGCATAACATTCAAATTTAAAGAGTTTTCTCACTATATAAAGAGTTTGAATGTAATTCACTCTAATTAACTTAATATTAATTACACTTGTGCACAATCATACTTTATAGTACTAAAATTCCAGAAAACAATATGCAGCATAATTTGCTTAGTAGGATTTTGCTGAAATGACATGAACTTTGTGAGTTATGCATTGTTGCATTTCACCTATCATATCAATTATTTTTGTATGTTATGCTAATAACTTTTGTTTTTGTGTGAACTTATTATACAGTGAAGGGAGGGTGAAGTGTCACATCTGGTGGAGAAATTACACTGTGAAAAAAGAAAAAGGAAAAACTTCATTAATATCACCTTGCTGAAACCAAGAACAATTGTAGATCCTAGATATAGCAGCTAAATTTGTAGCACATAGAATAGATAACTGGTCTGAAAATGGTAAATGTGAGATATTAAAAAGGGTTATCTAACACTGATGACACTGAAAGGCTATGTGTCACATTCATCATTCTTGAAGTCCGCGGCAGAAAAGCAAGATAAAAATTATGAACACTGCTGCTAGTCATCGTTGCATTGCATTATTTCTCTTACACATTTGATTCTTAGCTATCTGCAAATAAAAGTTGAAGAGAAGTAGTGTCAATAATATATTTTCTTAATATGTGTCTTCCATTCACAATATTCACTATAGGACAAACTTTCTCTTAATTGGGCACTTTTGACTTTGTTTCTTGTAGTACATGAGGCTTTCTTTTTCTCTTACGTGTCTCTCTTTTATGCTACCATGATGTTCAGAGCATAACAGATAAGGTGGTGCAATAAATATAACAGTAGCACGTAGCCTGGAAAATCAGAATGTTTGAATATAAATTGCGATCCAAGAATTTTTTATACTGAATATATTATCTGACAAGATCTTTTATATTTCCAATGTATGTGTTTATATAGGGGGAAGAAAAATAATAATGGAAGTGGTAACTTTAAAAATAAGGAAGGTTTGTGGAAGCAAACGTTGGACTCTAATGAAAGGTGGAGGAATCTTAGAAAAGGAAATTATTTTGCACGAAAAGTTATGTTGAATAGAGTGGCACCAAAATTATGTTGGGAAATAATAGGTAACTATATGTGTTATGTGTAGAATGGTGGAAGAAGTAATTAATCAATTTTTCTTTATTTATCATGTTACAAACACAGCATGAATGGTATACTAAGATGAATAGTTATTTTTATAGTCTTTTTTAATAGATTAATGATTGTTATGATAGTTGAAGACTATATATTTATTAGAAAATAAATAGTTCAATAATTTATAAATCAATATAAATTTTATTTTACGAGTTGATTTTATAAAATTGAATTAAATTTAAAGTTTATTTCTAATATAATATTAATATTTATTTTAACAAATAACTTGTTAGGTTTACCAAATTATATATAATTTAAGATACAAATTATAAAATTTTAATAAAATTGAATTGGTCTTAAAATCTATTTTTAATAATAACTTTCCGTTTATGTTTAATTTCCTTTCAAATTTTAAAAGTATTGATTTAGTTTTCCATCTTAAACCCTTCTTCTTATCATTTTCTTATATATATATATATTGCAGTCATTCATTGGATAAGGAAGATTGTTACACATGAATGCCAATATGCTACTTGGAAGGGTAAAAGTTTGATAAAATGGTTCTCAACTATAAGAACCCTGTAACCTGCTATAGGTGATCTGAAAAGAAAACACTTTTTATAGGGAAACAAATTTGTTTATCTTACCCATCCCATATCACATCAATATTATTATATTTATTGCATCTAAATTTATGATCTATAATAATAAATAGTAGAAATTTTAGTATATATTATTGATTTTTTTCATTGTATATTGATGGAGTATTTTGGACATTATGGTGGTTGTTGTTTATCTTACTTTGGACATTTATTACATTATGTAGTTATAATATAGATGGTGTCTATGTAATTATAATAGGATTTTATATAATAAAAAATATGAATATGATGGCCATAACCAAAGAAACGGAAACATGAATAAAGAAGAAAATAATAAAAAATAAGAAAATAAAAGAAAAAAACATATGTTACAGAACGCTATTAGGCACATAAATACACGTAAATTCAAATTATATATGAATGCTTTACATTACATATGGATTGGATAAAATGTAATTATAATTTTTTTTAGTGTTAGCATGATTGACCACGCATAAACTTATATAATAACTTTTTTATACTGATTTGTATAAGTCCTTAACCATACTTAATAATTCTTATATATTGTTCTCATCCAATACATTATACAGTCTCATAAAAAAATAATTAATCAACTTTCATAATGATTTAACTAAAATATTAAATTTTATGATTTTGATAAACATTAAGTTTTACTACCATGTTAGAAAATGAAATTTAATATATATATATATATATATATATATATATATATATATATATATATATATATATAAAGTGACATTAAAGTGCATACTTAAGGTTTATCAGGTGTATATTTAATATTTTTCCATACTTCTAGTTGCTTGATGTCTAGTTTTATTTAACTAATTAAAACATTTTATTTTTGTACCTAACTTCTAAAAAAACATAATGGAAATAATTTTATACTATTGTATTTATGAATAAAAAATTCAAAGTCAAATCACAATTTTGACTTTTGTAGTTTATTAAACTACTTATAAATAATTAATAATATTTAACCAATAAGGACTTTAATTAACATGACAATTAGTTATTGATAATACTAACAATGTCGAAATTCAAATGGATAAAAAAATTAAAAAATAAATTTAAAATCTACTAATCGAACGGTCTATTATTGTCATGTCAGGTAACATTTACTTAGTACGAAATGTATAATCCGTATGTATTAAATTTCAATGTCATCTAAAGATTTCTGATGTCTCCTGCTCTACAATCAAATCATAACACACTAAATCCAAACAATTCATAATTATTAAAACAATTGTGAAATAATATTTATAATTAAACTTTTAACAATATGGAACAATCAAAATTAAAATTCAAGATAAGTATTAGTCTACATCATAAGTACAAAAATTCAAACATAGTTACAAAAAATTTAAATGACAATAAAAGTATTCTAAGATTTGTCTCATTCTTTTACAAATCAATAATCATTATAGCGATCATGGGACGAATTACATTGATCATGTTATGGTTTTTTATTATGTTGTTGTTCGTATTGTTGGTGCTATCTTATTACTGTGAAATATTTTGGACAACTACAACTGTTGTAGAGGGTAGGTACTGGAGGACTACACAAATAAATGCTTGGAATGATTGGATTTGGGAGTCCATATAACGAATTTGCTCCTTACTAGTTGACAAGTGGTCCTCACTAGTTGCGAGTCGCTGTCTCAAATGATCAATCTCTTCATATTCAACTTGCTTACTAGCGAACGATTGTGTCTGCTGTATGAAACTTTCAGCAGTTCCATTATGACGATTGACGTGTCCAATTCCATATACTCGACCTTTATATCTTCCACTAAGAGCCTCTAACCAACATCTGTTTCTTAGTCTTTCCTCCTCAGCAGGATTTAGGGAACTACATTATGAGATTTCCATATTAGAAGTAGACTCAGAAAGCGCTTGAGAAAATATACTCTCAAAATCTTCCTACAAAGACAAGATAGGTTGTCATATAAGTAGTAAAAAAAATTAGTCATATGTAATGAAAGAAACTTACATGTATCCGCCTAGATCGATCATCAACGTCTCCAATGCTCTTTCTTATATGTGTCTGTTGGAAGAGTGCATCTACATGCATTGGTCGACCCAACTCCTGTGTCTGAAAACAAAATTACTACACAGTAAATAATTAGCAAGGAATTATTGGATCATAATTGAATAGCAACACATATTCAAGGATTCATACCATACCTATAGCTTAAATCATTTCATCCCACCATATATTATCATTTTGAACATGTCTCTCTCATTTGATCAAAATAAAATCAAATTAAAGAACAATTTCATGTTGGTGTTATCCAGTACAGGAGAGCCGAATCTACTAAGAAAAAGGAATTTTATTGTAAATCTAGCTTAAATTTAAATAATTAATTAATTAAGATTTTTGTCAAAGTTACTTTTTCTTAAACCTTTCAAAATCAAGTGTCATGTTTCAAACTTGAAATTGTCAAAGCAAAGTAGCCATCAAATTGAAAGCATACCTAATACTTGGTTTTTTTTTTATGTCAATACCATATTGTTCATCCAATCATATTTAGTATATGAAATTGACTCTTTTGACTGAGAAATCATTGTTTTTATTATTTACTTACTAAATTTGTTTCTTCTGTGCACTTAACTTTTCCCTTTGCACTTAACTATTTATTACAATCTTACTTTCACATAACATTTGCTTAACATAATTTCCCTACTCTGATTACATCACAATCACAACATTAAGTACTTGGTCGTGGATATTCTTAGTGTGGATTTCATTGAAAACCTAAGAACTAATACTAGTATCGTCTAATATTATCATTAGACTACACTAAAAATTCACAATAAATTATTTTTATACAGACTAAAGGCATAGCAGCAACAAACAATATTACACACAAAGAACAAAACAAATACCTCCAAATTAAGCACCAATAACAACTTCAAATCCACTTTTCAGCAACTACAGAGCCTGTCAATGCAACGAAAGAGACCTACATTGAAGCTAGGTCACAAATGCGAAGGAGATACAATGGAAAAACCAAATCCATTTGTCAACAACTTCAAATTGATTTAAACCAAAGAAAAACATACATTTAAGACATATAATCAAGTTTAAAAATAAAACTCAATAGATTACTCACCAAGATTAACTCACGAACGACAATGGGGCTTCCTCTTCTTCTATTTAACTGGGATTTCAACTTACGAATGGGCTACACCCCAATTTCAACTTAGGACACCAAGAAATCTTCAGTTGCAACTTCTTAGGGTACACAAATCAAAGGAGAAATGAAAGATTGTGACGGGTTCATTGAATGAAAACGAATTAGGATTTGAATGTAACGAGTTGTCCAATTTGTATGTAACACTTTACTTTATTTACATGCAAGCATCACCAAAAGATAGGGATAAAATTTGTCCAAAACTTTCCCGCCCTAACGTGCCAACATTATGTACTAATTTTACGTATGGACTGGCACACCAAAAAACTTGAGCGTTACATATAGAAAAAATCAGCATGTAGCTGAAATTTACGTACGAATCCATATTCATATGTAAATTTTGTTTGTAAGTCCAAATTTACATACGAATCAGGATTCATAGATAAATATTCGTAGGTAAGACACATTTTTTCTTGTAGTGTAAGTCACTTGGTATGGTAATGGAAAGTCTTTGCAATTTTTACAAGAGTTGGGGTAGAAGCAAGGTAGTAGTGCAAATCTTATGCTTTTGTGTGTCCAAAAAAATAGTTAAAGTATACAACTTCATATTTATCAATATCAGAATACAATGGTTAATGAAGTACAATATTTTGGTTAGATTAGCACATTATTATGGTAATAGAGAGTAATTGTAATTTTACATGAGTTAGGGTTAACACATACAATAGTTCAAAGGTGATGTTTCTCTGTATCAAAAAAAGGTTAAAGTGTGAAACTTCATTTTTATTAGGATCACAAAACATTGGTTAACGAAGTTGTAGATTTTGGTTAAATCAGTACAAAGGTTGGTTAACCTAGTTTGCTATGGTATTACAAATTGTATCTAATGGGAACACTTGCACGTGTTATGGACATCCCTAAAAGTAAAATAAAATTGCAAAAGAGTATTGACAACAAAGACATTTGACTAAACTCATTTCTTATAACATGAGAGTAAAGTTGAAGAGCGAGTTTGGGAAGTAATAGCATGGCACAAGACTTGAGAAAAAATGGGAAGGTAAATGAGTTGGGAAAGATGGGTTAGGAGGAAGAGAGCATTAACATAAAGACAAAGGGTGTAATGGGGGATTTGGGAGACCACGACAATGACAAACGAAAATGTCAAAATTGTGCAAAGAAGGGAACCACTATAAATCTGTAAATCAAGAAGAATGAAGCAAAAAAGAGAAACGTAAGAAAATGAAAAGATATTTAAATGAAAAAATGAAGTCACTTCAAGATGTAGATTTGCAATATGACATATAGAGAAATATGTTTATCATAACAACAACAAATAACCTTAAAATAATTAACCTGCCTAATTGTGCATGGACTTAAGTAATGTTTTTTTTGTGCACATGTTTATCTTTGAAGGTATTTCTTTGCACATGCTAAAACCAAAGGGTAAAATAGTTTTGAACCTAATAATTTTATTTTCTTGTATATGATACCAAACATTCATGAATAAGTTAATAATTTTATTTTCTTATATATGATACCAATCATCCATGAATAAGTTCATGGTTAACTTTCATAAAACATTTTCTTATTTTATTATATGAAATCATGAGATCTTACTCTTAAGTAGATGATATAAGTAATTTATATAAATTTTCCCTAGCTTCTCATCCTTAAATTTAAAATAAATTTAATTTTGTCTCTTAATTTTAAAATTAATCTCTTCTAAACTTACTTAATGTTGTAAATAAAATAAAATTGTGATAAAACAAAAATAAGATAAATATTAACATAATAAAAGTGTTGGTGATTGTTGTAACAAAATGACAACGATAACAATAAAAAAGATATAAGTAATGTTAGTATTCTCACAATACTAAAGGATTTGATGAAGTCATGCAACACATGCCTAGCAAGCCAAAGCAAGCAAATGGAAGTGTGTTCTAGGCTTTGTTTTAGTGTGAGTGAGTGTGATTGGTTGTGAAAGAGAACCTATGCACATCTAAGGAGAAATTCATTAGCACATGGTCTAAATGATTTAAATCAAACCATAAAAGGTTTAACTTTGGTTAAAAACCGTTTTGGAAAATAAAGTACTGAACTATTATAAACTGATTACTGATTTCAGGTTAAGCCGAATCAATTTATTCGTGTCTGAGCATAACTGAATTAACTGTTTTCTAAAATCTGGTTTGAGTTCTTATTCTATAATATAGTGGGCTTTCAAGTGTGAAAAACAGGAAAAAGAACAGAGAAGAAAAAGGATAGAGAAGAGAAAGAACAGAAAGAGATACATTTTTGGGAAACACAATCTTTTGAAATTCATTTTGTGAGAACTACTGTGAGAGAATTGCTGTTTCATAATAATCATTTCTGAAAGAGGGTTTTTACTTGAAGAATCAATCTTGATTGAGGTGTGCTACTGGGTTTCTTCAAGACTGTTACAGGCCTTTCTTTCTGCACCAATCAGGGAGTTTTCTCAACCCTTCTTGATCCTGTTTGAATCAAGATTTGTGTTGTATTCATTGTAATTCTGTGAAAATCATTGAACAATTGTATTGGCTTGGCTATAGGAGTTAGCCTGGTGTTTCTGCTGAAATTGATTGGGAGCTGCGGGGAGCAGTTGATTAATTTAGCAGGGTTCTTGATTTCTACGGGGAGTAGGAATTGGGTGATTAATTGTATGTGAATAATTAATTGAGTTAGTGGAACTTTCTTTGCAAGTGGTGTAGAGAAGACTGGACGTAACCCTTGAGGAAGGGTGAACCAATATAAAATTGATTGTGTCTCTTCTTCTTAAACCCTTCTCTCATAATCTTGATTTGTTCTTGCACTGCATATTGAATTTAATTGAAAGATTGAATTAATTTCTGGTAATCTTGATAAAACTGGTTTATGTTCTCTGCTGGATATTGATTTGTGCATTGAAACTTGAATTATGTATTGGTTCTGATAAATCTGTTGTAGCTGTCAAAGAAATCTTGCTTATCAGATTGGTTCTTTTCTAAATCTGTAATACAAATAAGATTCTGAATCTGTGATTTTACAAAGAATTGGAACTTTGGCTGAATTGTTGTAATACTGCAGAATTTGTATTCTTGTTTTGTGGTGGTATAAGTGAATAATTGAATTTGCATTTTGAATAATTTTCAAATCTGTATTAATTGCTGGTGTTAGGAAACTTTATCAGATTTGTTAATATTGACTGAAATCAATGTAGAGCTGAGTTAGGTGTTTCAAATTTGTATGTTGTAATTTTGTTCCTCTTTGCTCTCAGTCAAATTTGGAATTTTGTGTGATTCAGTTCTAATTGTAATATTGCTATTAAAACTTTGTGAACTTATTTGCTTAAAGTGTTGTTGCGAATTTGGTGTGTAATTTTGAATCTGTTGTGTATCCTGTTTGAAAACTTCTATCTGCCTGTACAACAAATTGATTCATTCGTGCCTTGAATCAATTTATTTCTTTACTGCACCTTATATCTTTAGCACCAAGATTCAATAAAGTTTTTCAAATTGCGAAAACTATTTTAAAAGGTCTAAATTGGAAAAATTCTTTCAAAGTTCAATTTACCCCTCTAGAACTCAGCCTAAAACGTTTTCAAGTAATAATATCAACTTTTATTATGATAATATATTGATACTTGTTAGGATGAATATATATCATGACAATTATTATAATAAAAATGATAATGATTATAACAATGATAAAAATAGTTAAAGCCACGCATAATTTTTATGAATAATAATAAAAGTGAAATTAGTTAATATTAATTATAATGTAGTCATGGTATTAATGATAATGATTATTCCAAAAAATTATAAAGATAATGAAGACAATGTATAAAATATTAAAAAATCAACAAAAAGTACAACAATAAAAATAATAAAGAAAATATTAATGAAAATAATAGTAATGAAATCATGATAATAATATTTGTAAAATAAAGTAGGAGTGGTGTGAAAATATGATAAATATCATAAGAAAATAAATACATTAGACTAATAGTAGAAGAAATAATATAAGAAAAATTACATGTTCTTATACAACAAAATTTATTAGAGCTTACTAGGATAGAAAAACTCATTTGAAATTCTTCTTCCATGAATAAATTACAATTTTTTTTTATTTTACACTTCTTTCATGCAATTTTCTCAATGTGTTTATTTTCTTTTCTGAGTAGAAAGTAAACATTTTTTTTTCAAACTTAAAAAGTGAGATCTTTTAAGAGAGGTAATTTGTAATCAATTACAAAGATGGTGTTAAAAAATATTTATCATTGTGTTAAAAAAAAAATTAAATTTTTAGATTCCTTCCTTTCATTCTTAAATAAAAATTAAAAAAATTAAAATTCAATTCGGAATTCTGGTCCAGGTAACTAATTCCTATTGGTTTTCTGATAATGTTGCACTCGATCATATTCAGTACTAACCTGTTGAGAGACTGAATTTTGAACACCTGTAGTAAACCATTTAGTTGGATAAATGTTCAGCACAGTGAATTTTGAATAAAATGAGAAACTTAAAAACTACCATTTTTTTATTTTACACTTCTTTCACAAAAATTCCTCAACGAAGTTCATCTTCTATTTAAAGTAGATAATAAAACATTTTATTTTTCAAACTTTTTCAAATTACAGAGAGTTTGTTAAAAAATATTTATCATTAAAAAGTATGCTAAAATAATATTTATCAAAATATGACAGCTTAATTTCTGTAAGAAAAAGAATACTTCAAAATATATTTTCATAATCTTCAAATAAATTTGGAAATATTTGTTCTCATTTTTACATGCTTTTCAGAACCAAAAGAAAGATCTCATGAAACAAAGATCTGAAACAATTTCTATTGGGCAACAAAACCAGAAACCTATGATATGAAAACCTTGGCCCAAGATCAGAAGCCACCATCTTGCCCACCACCACTGCCACCACCCCGCCTCCTCTTCTTTCTCTTCCTCCTTCCAACCTCTCTCAATATTTGATTCCCCATCACCACCTATTGAAGCTCCTAAAAGGGTTCATTCATGGATCTCTCACCCCCACTTTCCCATGCCCCAAGATGAGATTTTTGACCTCTTTCACCATCCCCAGAGAGACCCTTTTGCTCCTAAACCTCACCAGACCCTTCTCCACCCTGCACTCTCCCCCACCGGATCTCCCCTCCCACCTCTTCACCCTCCTCTCCCACCCCAACTGGCACCACCACCCTTCCCTCCCCCACTTGCTCCCTTTCATCACCCCCTTCCATGTCTCAACCCTCCTCCACCTCAAACCCTCCCCTCAAACCGCATTGCAATTCTTCAATTGGGTAGCCACCAAACCCGGTTTCAAGCACACCCCTTCTGCCTATGCTTCCCTGCTCAATCTCCTGGTGCCCCACGGGCTCCTCCGGGCCGCCGAGGCCGCCCGGATTTCGATGGTCAGGGCGGCTGGATCGCCTGATGAGGCCAGGTATGTGCTGGCCTTCTTGAGGGAGATGAACTTGAATTGTGATGAGAAGTTTAGGTTTAAACTCGATGTTAAGTGTTATAATTTGTTGCTGATGTTGTTGTCGAGGTTTGAATTGGTTGATGAAATGAAGGGGCTGTATGTTGAGATGTTGGGGGACATGGTTTTGCCAAATATATATACTTTCAATACAATGGTTAATGGGTATTGTAAGTTGGGGAATTTGAGTGAGGCTGGTGTTTACGTGAGTGAGATTGTGCAGGCGGGGTTTGAGCTGGATACGTTTACTTATACTTCGTTGATTTTGGGACATTGTAGAAGTAGGAATGTGGATGGTGCTTGCTGTGTCTTTGGGCTAATGTGGCGAAAGGGGTGTCCGAGGAATGAGGTTTCGTATACCAATCTTATTCATGGGCTTTGTGAAGCAGGAAGGATTGGAGAGGCACTGAAGTTGTTCTTGCTGATGGGGGAGGACAATTGCTCTCCAACTGTGAGAACGTATACGATTCTGATTTGTGCTTTGTGTGAGTCAGGTAGGAAATTGGAGGCCATGAATCTCTTTAGAGAGATGAGTGGGAGAGGTTGTGAGCCTAATGCTCATACTTATACCGTGTTAATTGATAGTTCTTGTAAGGAGAGGAACTTTGAAGAAGCTAGGAAGCTGTTGGATCAGATGCTGGAAAAAGGTTTGAATCCTGGTGTGGTCACTTACAATGCGTTAATTGATGGGTACTGTAAAGTAGGAAAAATTTCAGAGGCATTGGAGATTTTGGGGGTGATGGAATCGAATAATTGCAGCCCGAATTCTCGAACATACAATGAGTTGATTTGTGGATTTTGTAAAGTGAAAGATGTGCATCGAGCAATGTCATTGCTTAATAAAATGTTTGAGCGCAACCTATCTCCAACCCTCGTTACATATAATTCGCTAATCCATGGGCAGTGTAGAGCAGGTCATTTGGATAGTGCTTTTAGGTTACTTAATTTGCTGAAGGAAAATGGTCTTGTTCCTGATCAGTGGACGTACAGTATTCTTATAGACACACTATGCAAAAGAGGGAGGGTAGAAGAAGCTTGTGAACTCTTCAAGTCCTCCCAGAAAAAGGAGGATCTTAAAGCAAATGAAGTAATATATACTGCTTTGATTGATGGATACTGCAAAGTTGGGAAGGTTGATGAAGCCCATTCTTTGTTCAAAAGAATGGTGGATGAGGAGTGTCCTCCAAATTCAATCACTTTCAATGTCTTGATAGACAGCCTTTGTGGAGAGAAAAAAGTGCAGGAAGCTTTATTGCTTGTAGATGAAATGATAAAGATGAATTTGATGCCCACAGTTGAAATATATACAAATCTTATTGTAGAAATGTTGAAAGAGGGTGACATCAATCTTGCTAAAAAGACTCTTAACCAAATGATATCCTCAGGTTGTCAGCCTGATGTATTAGCGTACACTACATTTATACATGCATACTGTAGTCAAGGAAGAATGGAAGAAGCTGAGAATGTGATGGCTAAGATGAAGGAAGAAGGAATTATTCCTGATTTTTTGGCTTACACAATTTTAATTGATGGATATGGGCGCATGCAATTGGTTGATTGCTCATTTGATGTTCTCAGGCGAATGTTTGATGCTGGTTGTGAGCCTTCTCATCATACATATGCATTTCTTTTAAAACATCTAGTGAAGGAAATGCAACCGATTAAAGATGGCTGCATAGTTGAAGATTCATTTGCTCCAGGTTTTGTTCCAAAAGATTTCATTAATGTCTGGAAGACCCTTGATTTTGATATAGTATCTCTATTGTTTAAGAAGATGAATGAACATGGTTGCAAACCTAATGTTAATACCTACAGCAAACTTATTACCGGACTTTGCAGGGTGGGGAGGGTGAATGTAGCTCTGAAGTTGTTGAAGGACTTACAAGAGGGTGGAATGTCTCCCAGTCAGCTTATTTATAACGAACTCCTTAGATGTTGCTGCGAGTTGAAATTATATGAGGAAGCATGTAGTTTGCTATATGACATGGATGAGAATGGCCATTTGGCACATTTGGAATCCTACAAGTTGCTTATTTGTGGGCTTTGTGAAGAAGGGAAAAAAGCAATGGCTGAATCTGTATTTCATATTTTGCTTTGTTGTCAGTATAATTATGATGAAGTAGCCTGGAAAGTTCTTATTGATGGCCTACTTAAGAATGGCTATAGTGATGAATGCTCAATGTTTCTGAAAAGTATGGAGAAGAAGGGTTGTCAATTGCATCCTCAGACGCATGCAATGTTGATTGAGGGACTTGATGGAACATAAGATGATGATTATTGGCATTTTTCTTCTGCTGGTCTTCATACATTATGGAGATTTTTTGAACACCATTTGTTTATAAGCTAGCTAAGTACATAAGGGGATATCAAATTATTTGTAGAATGAGAATATCATTGACACTGAAAATTCAAGTTCTCATGAATGGAACAGCGGCTTGCTGGAATGCACCGGCTTTAGTTGCCTTTACAGCTAGTTGTTAATGTATCACTACAGAAAGAAATTTGAAGATCAGGATGTAAGTCCGGTTTCACTTTCTTAAATTGTTTATGATTTCGTTAATCATTTAATGTTTTTCCCAGTTAAATTTTTCTTCTTTTTTCTGCTTTTTTTTCTTAAGCCTTATTCTTTGAATCACTGTTACAGCATGTCTCTTTCAACCTTGAAAATTTTTAAAAATTAGAACATTGTCCTGTGTCTCTTATAGCTAATACAATTACTGGTTTGATCAGGAGAAAAGGTAAAGAAACACTGGACTAAATCTGTATTATTTGAAAGCATAGTTTAGAAATTTTATTATCATGATTAGGAAAATCAATTTGCCATAATTGTTTTTATTGCATGGTCTCTTACTTAACGCTTATACTTAACAAAAGATCAGTAAAAGTGTTTGCAAAATCATGTTTGTATCCAAAATGAATTGGCAAAATTTGGCACTCAGGTGTCTGATCTGACTCTAATTTTGTTGTGACGAACCAATACAGGAAGTCAATTTAGTTAAGTAGAGTATCATTTGTTAGAACTGCAAATCAAGAAGCTCAGAATGTGATGATTACTGATTTATTCTTAAATAGATTGATATTTAGTGTCCTGGCTCACCAAAAATTGAAGGGATTTTGGGACCCTGTGTATTGTTTCTCTATATTTTCAAAGACCATGCTGTGCTGTGATGCGAGTTAAGCTGTAAACTCAAAAATAGATATATAATATAGAAGAGAATGTTACTGGATAATGTGAACATGTCCAAATACAAGTCTCAACGTCTGCTTTTTCCTCCATTATGAGCTGTGTGTGCTTTTCTCATTTGATCTCATAAGAATACATTACAATTGTCATTGATTTAATATAAGCATAAATATATAATGTAAAGCTCTTCTTATTGCAGTTTAATGATCATAGTTTTACCTTAGTGTCCTTTAGCTAACGTTTACGGCTTACATCATAATTTCAGGAGCAAAGATATATAACAGGGACAATGTACAGCAAGAACATCTGGATTTGTCTCTTAGTTCAAGCTACTAGAGCATATGTGAGTCTAGCTTGCTTAATAAACATTTTCCATATTGAATACTTGTATATATTGTACGTTTTCATGGTTGTTTTATTCTTGAACTCAAAATTTGATTTACAAAATGCATTTAGCTGGTGGGAAGTACTTCGGTACTGAATTTTATGATCTTAATTCCTTAAACTTTTAGGTAAAATCTTAGTAAGATGAGACAAGGACTATGCTGTATATTGAACTTTTATGTATTTTCCTTATTCTTCATAGCTGATAATGCAGTTCAATTTTGACTGCAGCAGGAGTACTGAGGCTGCGTGGCTCTGGCAAACAAGGTTAGGGATAAGATGCACATATTGATTTTGGTCAGTTTGGTTAACTCCACCAGGCAAGCGTAATGAAGAAGTCATTTGTTAAACACGTACCATAACCTCCAAAACAATTCTTTAATTTCTAAGATATGCTAAAACTATCAGAAGAGAACCAAATACATATACATTTTTTTACCAATAGGCATGACATGGTGACAGTTAGTCACAGATTTTGCAGAGTTTCTTTAGTGAATCTTTGATAACAGAAGATGATTTCCTCATTAGTGTCCAAGTAGCAATCCTGTAAAGCTGCAGGGATTAGATGATATCAAGTAGTTGTAATAGAATTGATTCTGCAGATTCCATATGTTCAATTTAGATGTGATAATTTTTAGTGCATTCAAGCTTGTTTTTTTATCAATATCCATGCCAATGTATGAAAATTAAGTTGGATCATCATTTTAAGAAATCCACACTGCTTACGTTTCAAATAAGTCAAGATTAAAGTTTTAGACTTGACATCAATGATTAGTGAATAATTCATGCTATGTCTGCATTATATAGAGTTTTAATCTTATTTATGTGAACAATTCATCATGCTATATTTAGAGTTTAAATTTTATTTATATATTTACGTAGAAGTTATAATTTTACTTTTGGCCCTTATTAAGACTGATTTCAATTTTACTAATTTTTAGAGTCATTTAAATTTTTCAAAGTTTGAAACAAATTTAGCTCTCTGTCCATTTTTAGCAGAATCTTTTAAATTCTCGTTTTGTACATACTTGTTTTATAAACTGAATCTATAAAATTACATTTACTTAAAATTTACTAACTAAAACATTATGCTCCACACACAATATTTAACATTGTCTTCAAATTATACAAAGTTTCTAGAAGAATTCTTCTAACCTCTTTAAAATTATTCCAGCCCAAATACGTCACCACCCTCCAAATATAAAGAATAAAAATAATAATGAGTTTTAAACAATAGAAAATCTATAAAAATCTCAAATTTACTAAATTTTAAAAATAGGAAGAACGTAATTGACTGGACAATTCACAGTTCTTTATATAATAGCAATTAAAGACTATTTACTTTATTACTAATCTTAATCCCTTTAATGTTATAACTAATGGCATTTTCTTCCTTTAGTTAAAGATGTTTTAATTTTATTTTAATTAACAGAATCGGTCACAACAGTCTGATGTAATTTTCCATGTTTAATTGTTAATCAATATTTACAAATAAAAATGGTATAATAATGATAAACACTACACAAAACCAAGCACACAAATAAATTCAAATGCCAATGTAGTTATTCATTGTCTAACTTATTTAATCTACCTAAACTTTTCTTACATAAAAACTCTTTTAGCTTTGTTGTGTTTTATATGATCATTTCAAATTTTATTTCAAATCTTGGGAAAAGTACGAAGCTCAATGGTTAAATGAATGGTAACAACGACAATAAATTTATTATATCTCCCTGGTCATTACATGAATCACATTGAGTTAAGATGAATTCTAAAGCAGATGAAATTAAACTATAAAAATTCATAGGATACCAAAGGCACTCCTTGAAACAACTACCAAACATTCCACTTTGAAACAACCATCCCACATTCCTCACTTACAAAACTCCCAAACAGTAAGCACAAGACGAGTACAATTGCATCTTCAAGCTGTAAAGAAATTCAACTTCAAAAGATTATCATGTGAACTAATATCCATTGCTGATATCAGAACAAGTAGTAGCAAATAAACCACATGATTGTGTGTTCTAAATTCCCAATCTGACAGACATAACCAGAGAAGCACCAAAAAGGCCACAAATCTTAACCAATTATTCTTTCATCAGCACTGTCTGGTAGTGAAACTACTCTTTCTACTTTCAAGTAGACATAAATTTTCTGAGATGAAACTTTACACACAAGAAAATTTAAAGGCTATATCGTAATTATCTTTTTATTAAGAAATTAATTGAATATGACTAACAAAGCATACCTACCATGCTAACCTCATATTTGTTGAAAACTAAGGTCTATTTGGCTAAATTTTTCTAGAAGAGAAAAAACAAGAAGGATGTACTGAGCTTCTCTATAATCTAAAATCAACTAATGCACCTTTGAAAGAGTTAAATGAAAAGAGCTTCCATAAAAATTAAGTACATAAGCTAATTTGAACATAGTTCACAAGTTCAACTCACTTGACTTTCTTTTTTTCTTGTCTCACAAGTGTATTTATGCAGAAATTGGTCTAAACAAGAACCTATGCAAAGAGATAGGATGGAAGGAAATGAACAAAAGTGGAACAAATTATAACAAATCATAATAGGACTAATCATCCGTTCCATTGTTTGAAAACATGTTAAAATAAAAGAAAACAAAATTCTCTGACAAATAACTACTACCTTCATTTTAAAAGTTGTAAAATATTACTTTTCAAGCCACACCTGAAAACCCATTTCTGAAAAGGGAAAGAGGAATCGAATATGGGCAATGATTAAGCAAAAAAAGAAGTAAAGTAAATACCTTTAGGCCATTTTAGGTGGAGAAGTTGAAGTGGGGAGTGAGAATGGAGGCAATCGCAGCACAGCTTCTTCGGTCTCAATTGGGTCGGATCTGAGTATCTGAAACAGAAGAAGAAAGGTCAAAAATGAAGAAAGAATGAAAGTGTAGGCAGAAAGAAACGAAAGAGAGATTACAGGGTCTTGAAGCACGGGCTTGGTGTCATCCTTTGCTGGCTTGAAAGGGGGTTTGAGTTTTGGTGAATCGTTGTTGTTTGATTTGGCTGAAGACTCTGAAGTCTTGTTCATGGTTTCTTCTTGTGTTGGGTCTCAGACACTGCACCGTTACGGTTTAGGAAGTTTTGTTTTGTTTATGTTTTTGTTTTGATGTACCGTTTTTTCCTCCTAACATTTATTTAACCGAAAACTACTCTCATATTACAAATACACTACCACCATCTTCATGGCAAAAGTTATTATATAAAATTTTAATATATTTTTTATAAATTTTATTTTGTCACATTTTTAATTTTTTTTTAATTTTTATTCCAATTCAAAAGTTTTATAAGACTTGTCTTTTCTTCATTAATGTTTTTTTAGTTGTTAATAAAATAATATATCTAAAAAAATATCTTTCTTTATTGTTACGAATCTTATTTTTATGTTGTATTAATATACTAATAAAAAGATCTTATAAGACCAAGATCTTAATCTTATTATGATATTAAATAATTCTATGAATAGAAGTCTAAAAAATAACTAAAATAGCCTTTATAGCATCAATATCCAGTAAAAACGTGTACATTACTCTATATTTTCGTATAAATTACTAAAATACTTATGACTATTTAATAAGCTTAAATTTAACATTTATTGAAAAAATATTTTAATTATTAAGAATATTATTTTGCCGTTTGAATAAGAAATATATTCCATAAACAATATTTAAAAAACTTTCAAATTATTCTAAACGTTTTAATTACAAAGTCCAAAATATTATAAAGTAACAATATAAGTTCAGCAAGTATTTTTTTAATACTGGAAGTACCGACTCTCTTTACACTTCTAAATATAATTGAAAAATATAGTTCAATACTGTAATTTCTCACTAAAATTAAACTTAAACTTGTCAAATTAGTCATGTGTATTTTGATAATTTATCCATAAATCTAGACCCAGGTTATTCTTAACATTGTAGTTAATATTTTGAGAGTGAAAAAAAAAAATCTAACACTTAACCTAAGTAATATTCATATTTCGAAAAAACTATAATAGAAAGACTAATTTTTCTAACAAAATATAATTTTAGAGATATTTCTTCCAGTTATTTAATTCTCACTTTCAACGACAAATTTAGTAGTTTTGTTTTGTTAGCATTTCAAAAACTCATTTTGTTAATTCGTAGTCATAAATTAAAAAGGATTTTAATAATCAATGTAATTGATAATATTTTAAATATATATACTAGTTTAAACCATGAATAATTTGAAGGTAAAGAATAATTATATTACAAAATAATTAAGCAATCAAAATAAAAAATAAATAAAATTTTTAGATTGAGTAAGAATTTTTTCGCTTAATCAAAAATTCTCTGGCTTGAGCGAAAACGATCTCGAGAACACTCCAATTTCAATACTATTTTCGTTTGAGCGAAAATCAATTCTAGAGAAGGTCTAAATTTTCTATGAAACAATATATCTACACTACTTGCCAAACTTTTACAAGCAACATACAATGCATATCTACAATTTATCAGTTTTGAAGTATCATGACATTTTCAATTTTCTCAAGCTATCATACAATTCGATTAACAAATCCTAATAACATTGTGATTCTTACTCTTATAACTCATTCATCAGTTTCTAATCAAATTTTCATTCCCTACTCATCCAACTTTTCAATTTAGGTACCTTACAAATCATATATAACTCTAAATGAACACATATAACATGCTTAGGTTTACAACACCAATCTCTAATATTTCTATCAACTAATCATCAATCTAAATATTGGAGTTTCATTCCAATAATAAAACATTTCAGACTCGTCCAACTAGTGAATGCAACTCAACCAAGTCTACAAATCTAAAATACACCAATTTTAGACTTGCAAGAGACTTTAATATATATAATTCAAATTAAATCTCCACTTAAATTTCAAATTCTAAAACCTTACAACATCATAAACATAGTAGTTAGCTTCCCTTACCTGACTTAAGCAGAGCACACAAAACTCCCAAGCTTAAAGTTTACACAAACATCTCCTAACATGCACCATAGAGCTCTGATCAAAGATCAAACTATACCACTGCGATCTGAACTAACAAAAACATATCCTGATGTATTAAATACATGCTAGATTGCTAGAGTGGTTAAGAACTTATAAAACTAACTCAAAAGAAATGAGCAGAGAATAACTTACTCTGTTTAATAATCTGATCCAACACTTTTACTCTACTCGGGCACCAGGAGTCTACGGATGACTTCTAATCATCGTTATGATGACATGTGAAGCCACAACTCTAGAGAAAAGGTAGATGAAAAACAGAAATTTTTATTATAAAGAGATAATGATTTTATAATAATGAAAGCTGAATAATTAGTTTTTCTATTTATATGAACTTCTCATTCTAACAATAAAATATTCAGATATCATTCAACTAATAAAACTTCTACTCTAAAACTATTTCCTAAATCTTTACATACTATTATTTTAAAATAAATTTATAGGATGTTACACTTTTTTAAAAATAATCTTAGTCAAAAGCACCTGAAAATATCATTATTTGATATTTTTAAATTATTAAATATTATTAAATATTAAATCAATATTTGAATTTAGTAATAATTAAAACATTCTATTTAAAAATTAAATTAAAATTTAATAAAACTGAATTATTTTATTTAAATAAAGATTTTAAAATGAAACATTTTAAAATAAAATAATTTAAATTCAATATAATTGGATGCCACGAAATTTTGAAAAATTTCATCCAAATTAAGCACTTATTCAATTGTATTTTTATATTAAAAAATCAGTTGTATGTGTAGGGTTTAAAATTTTAAATTCGTTGTTGGTTTAGTAAACAAATAGATGATGGGGTAAGCCCTATAATTTATAGAGTAAAATATTTTTTTTCTCTTTAAAAAGTGATAGAAATTATACCTATGTCTTTTCTTTTATTTTATGTTCATGTATTCTAAGATATAAACGTGTGAAATTTAATTGATAATATAAATATATCTTACTAGTAGTGGTTAATGATACTAAAAACTGTTACAATATTTAAAAATTAATTTAACTTATCAGAAGGATAAGTAGGTTCTTTAATCCTTTAGCCTCCTAATAGAACAGTAAATAACAAGAGGTTAACTTATGCATAAACTGTCGTGTGAATGGTTCAGTTGAAATTGCATTTAAAAGAGCGTTTAAAATAAATAAAAATAAAAATAGATGAATAATTTTAAACCACTATTATCTTCAGCTATCGGTAATCAACCAAGTTTTACTAAAACAATTTTTGTTATAATTTACTAAATCATAAGTTATTATTGATTTTTTTTCAAATGTTCTTTCAAATATTTCTCTAAATAATAAAAAGCTGAAAGTTTCTTAAAGTATCTTCCATGACAATAGTTTCTATAACTCATACGAAGGGAAAAAAATTTAAGCATGAAACATTTACTATGTTTTTTTTTTTAATAAACTCATTCCAAAAAACAATTTTCAGCAAATATTATTTGTCATAAACTAACTATCATCTAAATGTGAATTTAAGTTCTATTATATCTAAGTTCTATATTAACTAAAAATGAAAAAATTGAAAAAGAAAAAAAAAACTCACAAAATTAAGAGATATTCCAACATTTCTCTCCTCAATTTTCCTAATAATATATTCAGTGATTTGCAATGTTAAATTTGATATCAGATAAATCAAATTTGCTTTGTACTTTGGTTCATAATTTATTTGTTTTATCGATAGAAATGAGAAAATTTTGAAAGAAAACAGATAAAGGTGTTGTAAGAGAAGATGAATAAGAAAAGAAAGATGGTGAAAATCAAATGGATTCGGTGCCCACATACAACGGTCACTCTAAACTAAGGGCCCACAACAACACTTTTTTCTTTTTCTTTTTCCAACCCTATCATACTGTTTTTTCTTTTTTCTAATAGTAATTTCAAAATAACAATTTTCAAATAAAATTATTATGACATTATTTATTTTATAATTTTAGTTTAAGAACTATTAAATTTCCTCAGTTTTAGTTCCAAATGTGATATATAAAGTCCCTTCTAGAAAAGTTTTAGCAGAAGGTTTACAATTACTTCGGAATTAACGTTTTGGAAAATTAAGTAGAATCTAAGATTAAATTTCAAAATAATTTATATACTTTCTAAAAATATTTAGTTTAACAAAAGAAATTTTCGAACAATAATTTTAGAAATGTTTGATTATATATTTTTAATTCCTAAAAATTTGTAGTCAACTTTATTTTGGTCCTTAAATTTAAAAAATATTAAAATTTAAGATCTTAAAGAAATTATGCTAACATAAAAATAAATTATCTTAAATGAAGGTGAAATAAACAAAATTACTTAGACCTTCTCTAATTCAAGAACCACATAATTCGAACACATTCAAATTTTCATAAACTTTATCGTGTCATCTTTTTCACTTACCATCCCAATATAACATATAAAAAAGAAACATTTAGAAAATCTTATTATTACATCCATCCGTTTGGATTTGCATAATAGCTTTTCATAGAATCTTAAGTAATCATGATTGCAATAACTACTACGAACTTTTGTCATTCTTTTAATTTTTATAGCCATAGATGTCTCTTTCAGAAAAGAAAAGAAGAGAAGAGAAAAAAGAGAGATAAGAATTTGTTGTGTTTCTTTTTTTCGCCTTTTAGGTTTGCCAAGATGAAAAAAGCCAATGCAGACGTGGGAATATGAAATGTTGACTTGAGATAGATGGTTTGGAATATCTAAGCAAATCTTTTTTTATAATTAATACAATTTTAATTTTAATATTTTATAATGAAAGGTCACATTGAAATATGGTAAATTATTGGGGTTTTTTTAAGTCTATTTTTTATTATTAAAGAATTTAATATAATATATATATATATATATATATATATATATATATATATATATATATATATATTTGGTCTGTTTAATTTTGTTAACTCATGTAAGTTTAAGTAGTCTTAAGATAGAAAGTATGTCCGAAAGAAAATTTATTATATATTGTTGTAACATTTCTTTATTTTATTGGTTTTTAGAATTATATAGATAAGCTACAATATTTTATTAGAATATGTTTCTTATAATCATATTCAATTATACATTAGTCGTTTTTGAATATTTTGATTAGAGTGGTTTTTAATTGATTAATAATAAAAAATTATATTACTTGTATTACGTTACACATCACTACTATTATATACCCAATGCACAAAATTACCTTACATATTCATAATGATAACATATTATATGTAACGTATATTTACTAAAAAAAATTACAGAAAATTCTCCTTAAAAATATAAAATTAGTTATATAATAGAGTTACTAATACATAAAAGACATCTCTTTTATCTATCTCTTTTATCTGTTAAAACATCGTAAGCTAAATAATTAATAAATATAATATCAAAAATCATTACAAACATAATAATTTCACCTATGAATATTATTAAGTATTTAACATTAATTCACATATTTCATTAATATATATATGAATATTATTAAATATTTAACATAAATATTTATCATACTCATTACACCAATTACATCATACATAACAAATTTTAAATCATGTATATAAGTCATTGGTTATTATATCTAAAATTTAAAGACTAATATTTGTGGGTCATATTATGATTAGTTATTTTATTGATATTCCTTATTTTAGTAGTAATTTGACTATTCTACCTGACCTGAGAAGTAAGACTATTGTTGACCTTATCCCAATCTTGTCTATCTCACTATAGTCTTAGGGTATGCTTCTAGTATCTTTTCTATTGACTTTTCACCACCTCACACCTTACCTTAGTCTATATGACCAAGAGTACCATGAAATTTGAGATCTTATTGAATTGGTTCTAATATAACTTACCTCATTAGCATGCATCTTATCCATAAGTCCCAATAGTTTGTGGACACCAACCACTAACTCTACTCTGCCTCACATATAAGCCGTAAACTATGACATCAATCATTGACTCTAATTAGCCTCACATCACTCACCTTAATGTATAAGTGCATAACTACCCCATAATCCTTTAATTCCATATTGATGCAAGTTTAAAAGCATCCAACAAATATGATTAATTTTTGCTTCAGTGAAAATAGACCCACCAGTAAGATGATTTCTTACTTTATTTTTGCTTGAGTGAAAAATTTATTAAAACAAAAATGTTGTCGCTAAAATAAAATTTCGTCGTTAGAGTGAAATTCCATTGTAATTTTGTTTAAGCGAAAAGCTTGCTGGCTTGGTCGAATCAACACCACCAACACTAGAGCGAAAAAACTCTTCCTTTAAGTGAAAAACTTACTGCCTCAGGTCACATCAGCACTGGTAGAACTTTCAAGCGAAATTAGTCTCAAAGCAAACCTTTCCATAGATGAAATCTCTAATTTTTTTCTAACAAGCAAGTTTCTAATCCTAAAATAGTATTACACAATCAAACACTCACTTAGGCATCTAAAATAATAAAAAAAAAGTAATATCTTATCAAACATAACCATCTTCAATAATCTCAACAAAGATATATAATACATCATAGTTATTATCTTTTGAATGATAACTCCCCTAAATTGAATTTTATTGGTTCTTTTTTCTCAAATAAAAATGTTGTATCCCAAATATTAACTCCCTTCTATCTTAGAATCTTGGACAAGATTACCCCATAGAATCAAGTTAGAAAAATATTTAGAATTCAAAAGTTTTTCCTATAAAAGCTTTTTTTTAGAAAAATAAACTTAGACTTACTCTTTAATAAATTCGATCAATAAATTTTCTCCTCTCTTTTATCAAATTCCAATACTTCTTTTGAATCTAAAAATTAAGAGTATTTTAAACTATTTAGCTTAAAGAAAATAATGATAGACAAATAGAAGATTTTATGAAAAATGAACTACCAAACTCTTCTATTTATAAATTCATATGCTAGCTCAATAATAATATAACACTTTTATATCATTCATATTATATTCTATTCTTTTGTATATTACAATCTCATTACCAGTAAATTTTTTATCTTTAAAAATAGAATTAATGATAAACAGGTAAAGATAAGATTCTCTCATTTGATTCTTAATTCCAACTAATTTACTAGTTTTCTTATCTAAAAATCAACTATTCTTATTCACTTAATTTCCATAATAAATAATCTCTAATCTAGTCATCATTTGATTCTATAACATAACTTCTGATCATCTTATCTTAAAATATATGATTTGTAATATATATATATATATATATTAAAAATTAAGCTATTTTAATATTTTAAAATATGACCTTTTGTTTAAAATAATTCATCTTTGCTTTTTGTATGATTAAGAATTTTAAATATCATTATTTTTAGTCCCAAAAAATATCCTGGGGTAAAATTTAAAACACATTAATTTTTTTTATCAAAATTAAAGATTTAAGACGAAGAAAAAAAAAATGTAGCTCATTTCAAAACTATCATGTTCTGAAAAATTTTAAACAATAAAGAAATACATAATATGATATTATTTATATTCAATATTTGCACATGCCTGTATGACTCATGTACATATGTACAAGGTATGTATATACTGAGATGAGTCATCTTATTGTATAGAGGATAAACTTGAAATATACAATTATATGTAACAGTATATATAATAATAATAATAATAATAATAATAATAATAATAATATTATTATTATTATTATTATTATTATTATTATTTCTATTATTGATAAACATATTATATGTATACCAGATACATTTAGTGAGATATGATTATTTTTTGCATAGGTGATGAGTAATACAATAGTTAAAATTTAAATTTAAAGATTTATTTTTTCTCTTATGAAAAAGTTGTTTATAATTCATAAGTAATATGTATGAGACAATAACAGTTAAATTTAAAGAAATTTAAATTAAATATATTTATAAATCTATAAGTTTATAACTTATGATTATTTTTTAATAATTTTTTCAACTTCTTAAATAAAATTTATTTTTTATTACCAAATAAATTTTAATTATTTTTCAAAGAACATGTCAAAATATTAGTTCTAACTAATTATGACAATTATTATTTTTCCTAACCATTCCAAAAATATCTTCACTTAAAAATAGAAAAACTAAAGAATTAAATTAGTAATGAAAATAGAAAACTAAAGAATTAAATTAGTAATGAAAAGGGGTAAGAACCATTTAATGAGCAATCAATAGAATGATAGAACCAGTGCCACGTCCTCACAATTTCCATAGATATTTTCACACCTTCCATCACATCACTCTCACCATTGATTCTCCTTTGACCGCTATCAAAAATCTCATCAACGGCTCACAACTTGTCAAACGTAGGTTGTAGAACACACGAGAAAACCTCACCGCAAAGACTGGTGATGATGACGTGTCGAAAACGACATCGACGTGTGTTGAGATCCGCAAGAAGATCAGAAGTGCCGCAAGATTTAGACACGTGTAGGGTGGAAGTCCAATCTCTCTCCACTAATTGTGTTATAAATTAGGAGCATGGCTCCTTCTTGAAACTCGAACTGGTGTGTGATAAGTAGTGTTGTTGTGACTTGTTCTTCGTCGTTATCTTCTTTTCTTCTGCGTTTGTTTTTGTTGCCTGAGAAAATGTCTTCTTGCTGCGGTGGTAACTGTGGTTGCGGAAGTGCCTGCAAGTGCGGCAACGGCTGCGGAGGGTGAGTGAGGTTATTGTGTCTTGGTTGTTTCACTGTTTTACATGTTGGAAAATGGTTTTTCTTTTGGGAGAGTATTCTTCCTAGGTTTAAATTTGCTTTTTGGGGACCCTTTTGGCTGAATTGCATGAAAGCTTAAGCTTTGTTAATTTTCTTGCATGGGGATATTCTGAAAACCTGAACCTTTATTTTGCTTCTACAGAACATGCAGATTTGTTTTTCTTTTAGACGAGAAGGTTTTTGTGGTAATTTGATTGCTATTTGGGTACCCATTTTTTATGTGGGTTTTTGCTATATGTTGAATTTGTATAAATATTGTTTGTTCTTTTTTAGGTGAGTTTTTGCGGGTCAAATTCTGACGGCTTTTATGGTCTCTTTCACTTGTGTAAAGGATGCGGTGTTTTGATTTATTTGGCTTTTTGGACACCCTTTGAGTTGATCTATGGTTGTTAGAATCTCCAGGAGGAATTTATTTCTTGGAAAATGTTTCTGGGAGTCCTGAAATATGTTGAACATGAATTCACCTGATCATGATGTAAATGAACCATATGTGTTGTGTAAATTTCTCTTAGGTTTTTTTGTTCTCTAAATTTGTTGGTTTTTGGTTGTTCTGCAGCTGCAAGATGTACCCAGACTTGAGCTACACGGAGCAAACAACTACTGAGACCTTGGTGATGGGAGTGGCACCTGTGAAGGCTCAATTCGAAGGGGCTGAGATGGGTGTTGCTGGTGAGAATGATGGCTGCAAGTGCGGAGCAAACTGCACATGCAACCCCTGCAATTGCAAGTGAAGTTGGAGAGCGAAAACTTGAAGCAGAGATGGACCCTAATTACCATTAGCGGCAGGAATAATTACAATAATTAACTATTATCTGTTTTTAAAAAGCTTAAAGTTAAGTATGTGTACGTGTCTGTTTTCGTGTACTCTGGTGTTAGGTCTAAACACCCTTTAGAATAAAGTGGTCATGTCTTGCCCTTGAACAAGTTCAAGTGTTATGGACTTGTGATGGGATTATCTAGCCATGGTTACTTTGGTTTACTTTGGTTTGTTTCTGTGTAAAGTTAGTCTCTGCTTATAATATTATATTACTGCAAAAAGTGAGTGTTTTATGTGATTTTGTTGAGAATTTTATTTACTTGGGATAAACAACAAGTTTTATATAATAAGGACAATGCATCAATATGAATATTAGTTACTTCAGTGATGAAAGTGTGTGGATTTGAAAACTAAACGAAGATGTTATGAAAATATTTGTTTGTGTTTCTCTCCATTTCTTGTAGAGCTAACATAAGAGGTAGCACATGGTGAGGTCACTGTTGGTCCCCTTCTACTTGAAGACTGAGTACTGAGAGTTTTGAGTTCCATGTGCATGTTTCTGAAACCATCGGCAGATGACTATTGTGATGGTTACACCTATTGTGGCTCTTTCCAAACAATCTTAATCATTTTCATCTTTTTAATTAATACGAAATTTATAAAATGCATCAAAATTTATTAATTTAAACTAATAAAGGAAAGTGTTAACGTGGGTGTGTGTGTGAATATTATATTGAAAGCTAAATATAATGTATATATGGGAGAAAGAAACAAATTAGTTTGAAAATGTTTTACATAAATACAGAAAACTATAATAAATTTTAAGGACTGGTTTTTTTTAAAATACTTTGACTTAAGTTATCGCCTAAGTAGAGGACCGACTTTTTTAAAATAAATATAAATGATTTTTGAATATTTTAATTTAACTTTAGCCAAGTTAGGATACGTGTCAAATATTCTCTTAGTTATTAGCTATTTCATAAGTTGAGGAATAAAATAAATTTAAAATTGTTTGATAGAAAATTAGAAACAAAATAAAAATAAATATTTTTTTTAACTTAAATCAAATTTTTATAACATTAAATTTTAAAATTCACCTTCCACTTGAAAAGGAGGGGATGCCATTTGAAATCTTGAGGACTTCAGAAGCAATTCTGTGGAGACTAATTTACCCTCTACTTTATATACGAGTGAGATTTCCTGAAAAAACACTGAAAAGAGAACTTTTTCCTTTCTTCTAAGATTAGAAATCTTACTAATTCAATATTTTAATTGTTTGACATTAAAAGTTAAGAATTTAACAGATTGTTTTTATATGTTTACAACTTTTATCACAATTTATCACTAAATTAAGTTTTTTTTTAATCTCAAATTCTATTTAAAAAAATATAATTCATAGATTACAGATATAGATTGTATTAATTAAAAATTATTTAGTATTCTCCTGTCAAAAAATTATATTCAATATTCTATTCATAAAAAAAATATTTTGTATACTGTTACTATTATTCAACTTTGGTCAATTTAAGAAAAATAAGACAATATATTGTTATAATTTTCATCAGATTAATAAAAATATTTGATATAAATTATTAATGATGTACTACTCTAAAATGTTTATTAATAACTGGTAGTTATCATAACGTTTAACAATTAAAAAGTAGCAGTATGATTAACTCCACGACAAGAATAAGAATATTAATATAATATTTAATAATGTACTTTATCGAAAAAAGACAAGTTGAAGTTTTGGATCAGAACGCATTATTGATATTTTGTTCCTATCCTTGGAACTAGATAGCGGAGTTGTCTTGTTGACTATGAAATCATGAAAATTATGCTTAAGCAAATTGATCTGAGTTCTAATGAAACCACCTATAATTAGTACCTTCAGATAACTTTATTTACTCAAACTGAAAAAAAAAACAATAAATGAATAATGTCAACTTTTTCACTTTACATGGTATGTTTGGTATGAAACATGCAAAGGACATAGAAAGAAAAAAGAGGTTGGAATCTGATGAAAGAGAAAAAGAAGTAACAAATATTGTAAACCCTGTGTAGCAGATTAAAAAAATAAAACTTTAGTTATTTTCACTTTCAATATTGATATAATATGAGCCTCTTTGTTTATCTCAACATAAAAAATTGTTGTTTTCTCAACATAAATTATATAACTTCAACTGAATACAGTCACAAACACTGCAGATGTAGGCGAGAGAATAGTAGAAATGGCTGACACCATGTTACAAAGATCACACTTTTTCAAGATGGGTAAAATATGTTATGATTAGGTTGGTACAACATACAAGAACACAAAGCAAGTTGAGAATAGGTTGCTACTTGCAGCAATGGTACGGTGGTAATAAATTGAAAGGAATAAAAATGGCACTTGATGTTAGCCTATAAAAGAAAAATACTGATAATGGACTTCAACTGAGTATTGAATCTTCAGCTTTTTCTTCAAATAGTTTTTTTGCAGCTTTTGTGAACAGGTTATGGGCCTGTCAAAAGTGGTACAAGTTAGAATTTTTGTTCACAGTTTTTAGAAGAAAAATTTCAGTTAATGAAGCATGCTTTAACATACCTGCTTGGTGGAGAGGCCTATCTTCTCCAAATCATTTAACTACAAAATGCCAAAACCAAAGCATCACTAAAAGCATTATACTTAATTCAATATCTGTATTATAAATATTCTTTATATATATACTAACCGATTTAAGTGGAGTTTCTTCTCTGAGGTCTATAATGTATTCTGCCATTTTCTCTCCTATGCCCTGAAGGGATTGAATCCCGAAAATTACAAAATGATGAAAAAACAAATGAAATTAATAAAAAGGGAAGACAATTAGAAAAAGAAGTAGCTATGGGGCATTTTTGTGACCAGCCAAGAATGTACCTTTAACTCAAGTAGTTCCTCTCTGCAATTAAGAATTAAACTCAAATTAGTACACAGGTTCACAAACTGGATATGCTTCAGATAGTAGGCAAAAACAAAGGAAAGTGTTTGCTTTACCTGCTAGCACTATTCAAGAAATCAAGGTATTCTTGAACTAAACAGTTCTGCATGTAAAAAAATTATGTGAGAAGTGTTGGTTCAAAAAGAGTCCATTTGTTAGTGGAGTCAGATAACCTCTGCTGTACCTTCAGTGTAGAACTTCGTGTGCTGAATTTTCCAAGTGGAGTTTCGTCCTTCTGTATCCCTTTATTAGTGGAGCAGTTTGCCAGAAAAGGTGTTTGTGTGAAGGACAATGCCTCAAGGGGCTTTTGATTAACATTGATGCTGATGGGGGAGAGTGCTTTTCTTAAAGGACTCTGTGCTGCATCTTTAATCTCATTAGCAATTGAGTTTTCTCCCTTTCTCAATGGCTCGGCTACATACAAAGTCATGTGGCATTAAAGCTTTAGAAAGCACCAAAGTACCAATTTAAACTTTCCGTATTATATTGCCAAATAATGTACTTATTATCAAGAATTTTACAGTGGCATACCAGGTAGATTTTTGTATGATTCCTGTGCAGCCTTATTGGCATCATGCTCGATCTCTTTGTTATCATTGTCCTTGACACCAGATGGTGGATTCTGCAGAGCATTGAGTATTATAATATTGAAAGAAAGATGCAAAAGTTTCTTCACTGTCAAGAAAATATAAAAAAATATCTAGGAAGACGACAACAAATTCCTTGTTGGATTTTTTCTTGCTTCTTGTGATAATGCTTGTATTTTCAGTATGAATGACGTTGTATGGGATGATGAACTTCCCTTTTGATACTCACCTCCATGTATGAATCTAATGAACCTTCAACATCTAGTAAATTTCCAAAAGCCACAGCAAAGGCCCTGCTGACTAAAACATAGAGCAGTGAGTAACAGACTCAATGAGAAAATGATTTTCAGTAATTATGTATGCAAGAAGAGGACCCCTAGAGTCACCTTTCATTAGTATGTTTAGTATCTGGGTTGATGGCAGTTCTTCCCCCCTTCACTGAACTGTTAAAGGTAATGGATCTCTTAGCAGGTGAAACGATGGAAATGGGAGCTTTTTTCAGAAGAGGAGAATTAAATGGCCCAAGTCTTTGTGTACTCTTTGTTTTGCCTTTTGATTCTAACCACGCTCTCAATTTTGCTTCCATGTCAACTTTAACCTTTGGGGTCTCTTGTTTCTGAGCTGAAGCTACAAAATTTGTGACATGCCTTGATCGAGCAGCTAAACTTACAGTATAAACAGATTCCTGGTATTCTCCTGGATTCTGAAATCAAAATAGTCCACAATAAAATTTGAACCTAACCATAGTTAACACTGAAGCAAACTAATAATGCTTTCTTTCGGGTTCCACAAGCAAAATTGCACAAGGAAACTTATATAAATCTCTTAATCAAAAGCTCCATGTTGTTTATGCATCAGAAAACTTAGTGGACGAACAGAAAGAACTAAAAACTCTATAGCTTTACCAGGCAAGCAACCATCAGTGCACGACTTGTTCCCCCTAGGGAGTCCTGCAATATGCGGGTCAATTTGCTTTCTCGGTAGGGTACTCTAAGTTTATTGTTGTTCAATGCATGTATCACATTTGACAGTGCAAACAAGGACTGGTTTATCTTTGCACTCTCTTGAAGACGAATCCCTTCATTGCAGGTCCTTCTGTTGTCTTCATTACCTGCTTCAATACTAAACACATAAGCTTATAACCATAAGTGCTTCTAATCTCTTATACCAACTGAGCATGGAAGTAACCTGCCAAGTCTATGAGATTCAACTTTCCATCAGCCGAGGGAGTGGACACAGATATCACAAGCACTCCGTGACTCCTACTGGAGACATCATTGAGACCTGTGTGGGCAACTTTGCGTCTCTGAACTCCACATGAGAAAACATCTTGAAATTCAGACATTGTGTTTATAGGAACCTGAGACAGTCCCCGGAGGTGAATTTGACCATCTTTGTCATCCCAAACCGAAATCTCTTTCGCTTTCAGCTCTAAAAGGTCGTAGCATTTGTCCATGTAGACCTCATAGTATGATATCTGTGCTGTGCTGCCAGTGCTCTGGCAAATAGACAGGATCATGGACATTGCCAGTGGCATCAAGCCAGGTTGTTCCTCAGTTCCCTGCAACACCGAGCATCGGTTCATCACAAGTATACAACATGAAAAAGTAAGAAACTTAAAAAAGGTATAAAAAGAAAAAAAATCAAATACAAGTACTAAAATTTATGCAGAATTTTATGGTTAACAATAATTTAAAACCATACTCAAATCCTTACTTGCAAGACAGTGTTCAGTAAAAATATAAATGGAATCCACGCTATTGCTGAACCTCATAATACAAATCCTAAATTCTCATCATCCTCTTAACTCAAAATTCAGAACTTGCTCAAAGATAAACTAATTCATACATCTGGGTAAATAAATGTATAAAAAAGAAAAGTATGACATTGACATTGCAAATCACATGACCTTAGCTTGTAATATCCCCATGAATTAAAAACCCTATTACTACAATAAAGTGAAGTACAAGTTTCCTGAAAGATCACACTCACACCTGCATGGTGTATGTCTTCCCACTGCCAGTAGCGCCATAAGCAAACACCGTGGCATTGCATCCACTGAAAATTCCAGGAATCAAGGGGCTCACTTCTTTGCAGAATATATGTCCCACATTGTTATCTTCTTGCCCAAAGAAAGAGTCCAACTGGTAGCACTCATTCCGGCTAAGGTAAAAGATAAAAAAACTGAAACAGTTAGAACCCCACATCATCAAAACCAAATTTCACCAACAGAAAAATCCAAAGGTGGGAACTTTATGAGACCTGGTTTGTGGGTCTTTGAGATAAACAGCAACCTCTTCCTGCGGAACCTCGAAATCTCGTTCCAAGACGGAGATGCAAGAAACAGGGTTGCCGTTTTTTGTTGAGGTTTCATGTGCGAGGAAGGGTCTGACTCTGACGATGACCCTCACTTTGGAAACTGAAATTGAGGTGTCTGAAGGTTTCTTAGGGGTGAAAGATTTGATGGGTGTTGCAGTAGCAGCCATTGTTGGAGGCAGAAAAAGGTTCAGAATTTGATGAGAATTGTTAAAGATTGTGATGAAATTCAAGATTGTGGTGTGATGATTAGGCAGAAGGAGAGAGGGAGAAGATTTTGAAAACACATGACCGTTGGGTTTGCAGTGAATTTGGGAGACACTTTTCATTTTAAATTGACCATGAAAGAATATGGTACCCTTTGTTTGTGGGACCCATATACTATGCTTAAAAGTCTAAGAAAGATATTTATATTATAATATTAAGGTTAATAGGCAAATATATAATTCATAAATAAGTTGATTGAAAATTTAATAAGAAGGTGCTGATATTGTTAAATAATATATTTTATAATACTGTTTTCATTCTTTAACCATTGTCAGTGATAATTAACATAATTTTCATTTAATATAATTTATTTTAAATACAACATATTATTAGGCAAAATTTTAGTGTAATCTTTTTTGGTAAATTAATGTTGTTGTATTGATCAGTGCGTGTCAATGCTGCTATAAAAGTAAATGAATGCTTCTTGTAATGTAATACTTTAGTTTTTGTAGTTTCATTTACGTAGATTTTTTTTTTTTTTTTAAAATATTTTATGTTTCAATGTGATAAACATGTATTAAGTATTATATAAGGTTATTTTTAATAAGAGTTATGTAGTTCTATTTGGTAAAAATTTATGACTTCAGTGATATATATTTTCTTAAGTAATTTTGTTTCCTAGGCAGTGTTGTATAGTTTGACTGCTAGAGAATTGTAATGATTTATACTTTACATAATAAATTATTCGTAATAGGTTAATATTATATCCGGTTGAGATATAAAATACTTTAATAAAAAAATTATAGAAATTTTATAAGAACTTAACTTTTGAAAAATTTTCTGATAAGTATTTTTTGGGTGGAAATCTTATCGTGCTATTAGTTTCTTATAATTAGAATTAGTTTGTTATATAAAATAACTTAAAACAAATTTTATAGATTTTCACAAAATGGATCGTATATCTTATAAGATAAATAAAGTGGAGAATTTAAAAGAAAAATAATAAAGCAAAGGAGGAAGACTAAGAACTAAAAATTACAAAAAAAATGTGTTCATGGTATATATCTACAGGTAAAATTACAATAAATTCTAAACATTTAGTTTTAATATTAATAGATACTTGTAGATATGTTAAGAAATAAATGAAATTTAATATCTAAGACACATAAATCTAAATTTGAGAGTTGTCTAAAACATTCATAATTCTAATATTAATAAATAATATTATATTTTAGTGTGTTTAATTATTTGTCTAAGGTGAAACAAATATAAAATTTAATACTAAAGATAATAAATGAATTGTAATTCAAGTACAAGGTTGAGTTTAACTAAAGGCAATGCATACATAGTGTTAAACATAAAAACTAGATAAGATGCATACAAAAAGTAAAATCAATCTACATGAAGACACAAAATCAATCTACATGAAGACACAAATGACAAGACGTTACTTAAGAAATTAGACTAAGTATGACTTTGAGAATATAAATACAAGAGAAAAATAAATAAATGAAGTTATACATGTGAACATTATCAAAACATGTAGATTAAATTTGAAGATCATCTAAGAGTTACAAGTTCATTAGAAAAATTCTTAAAAGTTGATTTTGTCGTTAGTAAACAACCATCTAAGTTTAATTGCATAGTGTAATATCATTAAAATAATAATAGAGAAGATTTAGAAAAAAAAAAAAAATTGTCATTTGCATCACACTTTAAGTACAACAATCAAAATGTGTTAATATAAAGTCAAACACATTTTGAAAAGATTTTGACATAAAAACAAATGAGATCATGCAAAAGTATAAGATTTTAATTTAAGACATATATATAAAAAAAGATTTTTTATGCAAAAATAACTAATAAGTTAATTAACATATGAAGAAGTGAACATACACCTATTATGTGAATTTTGAACGCAAATGAGACTTACAAGATTCTTAGTAGTTATGAAAATAACTCATCTAGGAGATAACCAATAGAATATTTTATTTGTCACATTAGTCAGTTAACCTTTAGAGCAAGGAATGATTATTTGTATATCCTTTCATTGAGAGTTTTCCTTAGAATAATTCAAAACAACTTGTGTTATATATTCAATAGTGACTTTGTATACCTAACTAGAATTTGCATTATATACTCATACTTAATCTTAGGAGTAATTTTGTGTAGTTGTTGTAAATCAAAAATGATAGTCACAATATTTGTTATCAAGTTTTGATTAGTAAAATCTTTTACAATATACATATCCTCCTATATTGGGGTAAACAAGTATAAACTAAAGTATTCACTATTATTTTCTATTACTCGAGTTATTTAATCTTGACTATCTTTTGACTTTTAGGCCAGACACCTATATTGCAACTACAATCACAACATAATTATAACCTTAATTTAAACTATAAGACTATATATTAAGTACAATTGACAAAATTGAATTGGTAAATATTAAAATAATAAGCGAGTTTTAAAAGGAAGGTTGAATAAAATACTTAATTTCTTTCTAAAAAAGATAAATATGAATAGACAATATGATGCTAGTGTTTATTGGTTTAAAAGGTTTTCAAAATATTTTTTCATATATACTAGATTACAATAATAATATTTTATTTAATATGTACTTTGTCAGAATGAAAACATACTTTTATTACAAAAAGACATTGTTATTGTTTAAATGTGTATGTTTTATTTTTATTATTACTTTTTATTTATATATTTTTTATCACTTTTATGTTGTTTTTGACTTTATTTTATTTAATATTTTTAATTATCTGGATGAAATTAGGTGTTGACAAATCATATAAAGGGTGCGCTTAAAATCCTTTAAGAAAAAAAAATATTGTATCTCAATAAAGAAAAATGTATCTTTAGGATAAATTATGTAGTACGCCTATAATTTATTGGAAGCTTCAGTACAAGTGAACAAGAAAAGGGTGAAGGTATTGACCAACTTCTACAAATACTAGTGAAAGAAGGAATTTTCATAACTAGGCTAGTTTTTATATAAGATTTGTGAAAGACTTTATTACTATTGTCACACATTTGAATGAAATAGTGTAGAAGAATGTATGTTTCAATGTGGGCAAAGATCAAGCAAATACCTTTCAAAATCCCAAAGAAAACTTGATTAACACGACAATTTTAGAATTAACTTCACTAAATCATTTGAAATAGAATGTGATGCTTCCAATGCAGGTATTAGGATTATATTTCTTCAAGAAAAACATCTCATAACTTAATTTAATGAAAAATTGAAGGGAAGTCACATCAATTACTTTATCTATGACAAATATCTTTACACTTTTGTTAGAATTTTGCAAAATTGACAACACTATCTTCTACGAATGGAGTTTATGATCCATAATGATAATGAGTTCCTTAAATATTTGAAGAATCAATAAAAATTTAATAATAGATATGAAAAATGGGTATAATACCTTGAACGACTCCTATATGCTATTAAACATAAGAAAGGAAAGACAAATGTAGTGGCATATGGTCTTTCAAGAAGACACACCTTGCTTAATACTTTTGAAACAAAATTCTTAAGCTTTGATCACATAAGGGAGTTGTATACAATAGATGATGACTTCTTTACAATCTTTTTTGAGTTCTGAAAGGGGTCACACAAAGGCTATTTTTCAGAAAAATGGATATATTTTTAAGAACAAAAGACTTTGTGTTCCTAAGAGAGATTTGAAAAATACACTCATAAGGGAAGCATATGAATGAGGATTGATGACACATTTTGAGACTTATAAAACCCATATTACATGAAAATTTATTTTTAGCAACATATGAGGAAATATGTTAACAAAATTTGTGAAAAAACGCATAACATGTAAAAAGGCCAAGTCTAAAGTTCAACCCTGACTTTATACCCCTTTTCCTATCCTTAATTTGCCTTGATGGATATTTCAATGAACTTTGTACTTGAGATTCTGAGGTAGAAAAAGAGATATGATTCAATCTTCATGTATATGACAAGAATTTCTAGAACGACCCCTTTTATTTCATGGCACAAGGTTGATGATGCATGTCATATTGCAAATATATTTTTCAAGAAAATAATTCGTTTGTGTAAGCTTCTTAGAAGCATAGTGTTTGATAGAGATTCAAAAATTTTGAGTCACTTTTATAGACCTTATGGGGAAAATTTGGAACTATTTTTTTTTTTTTATATTATGTATCATCTTCAAGCTAATGATCAAACAAAAGTGATTAGTAGTTAACTATTACGATGCATGATATTTGGGAACCAAATGAGAACAACTCTTACCTCATATAGAGTTTGCATACAATAGAGTAGTGAACACCACAACTTTCCATTCTCCTTTTGAGGTTGCATATGGGTTCAATCCTTTAATACCTCTTGATTTTATACATTTTCCAAACTCTAAGTTTATGTTGTGCAATGATGGATATGAAAAGTCATCATTTGTTAAATAATTGCACACTATGTCAAAACTCAAATTGAGAAGAAGGTGGATTGTTAGTCTAAACATGTCAACAAGGAAGAAAGAAAGTCATCCTTGAACCATAGATTGGGTTTGGTTTTACTTGAAGAAGGAAAGATTTTCCTCTTAAAGGAAATTCAAACTTCAACCAAGGGTGATATACCTTTCCAAGTCCTACAAATAATAAATAGTAATGCACATGAGTTAAATTTATCACATGATTACATAGTGAGTTTGTAACACATTTAATGTGTGATCTTCATCCTTTTAAAATAGGCTTACAAATTCAAGGAGAAAGGAAGGCGATGAGTATAAGAGTGAAGATAAGAAAAAATAGTAGAAACACAACATTTCAAGAAGGATAACAAGGAGCATGACAAGAAAAATTGTTCTTGTTTACAAAAATAATTGTTTAGTTTGTTTATTTTTCATTTCTTGGACTCATAATATGTAAGATTTAACTTTTCTTTGCAAATATATATTTTTGATGTAATTGAGCCTATTTAATTGAATAAGTTTGATAAAAAATTAAGATCTCCAAAATACAAAGTGTTTAATTTCATCAAATAATTTGCGATCTACAACAAAAATTTGTAAAACAAATATAACTCAAATCAACACATTATATTGGAACAACAATTTTAGTGTTGAATGATTACACTAAAGAAATAACATAAACAATCATTTCATGCATCCATATTAATTAATAAGGATACAAAGTTTTACAAACTAATAACATGATAAATGCCAAAGTTTTTTTTTGTTTAGCATTGTTCTAATTACTCTCATACAATAAAGCACCTTCCATTCTCTTTTTATGCAATGACAAATAAAATCAATCGCCATCTTTATCATAATAACAAAACAAGGTTAACTTATCTAAACATAAAAGGTTGCATTATTTTTTAACATAAAGTATAGTTATTTATGATACTAACAAAACCCATAAACTACCTAAGATGTAACCATTAAAACAAACATATTTTTTATTTTCTTCATCTTCAACTTTCCATGATCAACTTTTTGAATTTTTGTTGACCTAATCTTTTCGGACAAACATATATAATCACTTGGATAAACAAGAGTTGGGTCACCATGAACTTCAATCTCGTGAACCCAAATAAGGAGATACAAAATAATTTATTTATTCATCATTCATATGGTTCATCCACAAGTAAATCCATCCATTTTGTTTCATGGAGGGGCTTATGATTCATCTATTATTTTTCAAAATCCATATATCTCCTTCAATACTTAACACATCAAAATTAATCCTATAGACTATTTTATAATTAAATATTTCTTATATTTACTTTTCAAAAAAAGTTTTACAAAAATTTATTTTTGAATTTATTTGAATATTTTTTAATATTATTTTTGTGGATGAATTTGATTTATACTCATCCATGAAAGAATTTTATTGAATGAATTAAACTAAATTTTAAGTAAATGAATGAAAATTTTAATAGATTAGTAAAATTTTTATATGACCTATTCTAATATAACATAAAGTTCCACCCTAACATAAATCATTTGCTTGGAGGTACTTTTTCTTTACATGAATAAATTATGTCATATTTGTAATATCCTTAAAATTTGAGATGTCTTAAGACTATATTTCACAAATAGATATATAGATAAAATATATATGCATATATTCAGATATAGTTCATTTATAAAGTACTTCAAAACATATTCATCTTTATAGAGATTTTACAATATTAATACAAATTAAGAGAAAATATTTAAAAGAAAATAAACATGCCTTCCATCATCTCATCGGAGAATCTCAACATCTGCTAGATCATCTACTCACATATAACACACGATCATCATAAATTTTAAAAATAAACTTAAGAAACAACAGAAAGTAGGGTAAACTAAAGAGTTTTAAAATATATGACCATAAATTTAAGTTAAACTACAAACAAATTAAGCTTTCATAATTTATTTCATACATCGCACTACAATATCAATTTCCTACAATAACTCTTAACCATTTTCTCATGTCAGAAAATATACAGACTCACATACATAGACATAATTTCCATATACAAATACTTAATATGTCCAATTTCGATCAACTCGTATTTCAAACATTGGACATGAACATATGAACCTCTGTTGACTTTCACTATCTCATAATCTTTATCTATATGATTTCAATGTACCAGTATAGTCAGGATATCTCCTTATTGATCAAATCCCCAAATCATGCACTTCTAAAACAATCTCAACATGATTATCTCTTTTCATGAAGATATAATGTCTCAATCACTATTCAACATTATTCGTAAACATGTCTCACTTATACATAAATATTCATTCCCATTAACTTAAGATTATATATATATTCATAAACTTTCATTTGAATTCAACACAATTCATCACACATAAACTAAAAAAATAAAAATATATATTTTATCAATTATACATACATAAGGAGTATAAATATTAAGCAATTAAGAGATAAATTCATGTAAAAGTAAAAAGAGAAGGAGGAAGAAAATTCTAGGTTGTGCCTAACACAAACAGGATGACATTCGATGCTACTATACCTGAGAGCAAAACTCTCAAATTGCGTCAGACCCGTGTAAATGGCGCTCGACGCCAGTCCAACCCGGAGAAACCTCTCCAAAATGCACCCACCGCTTACACCTGGAACACAAAACTCTAAATGTCCCAAAACCAAAATTTCGTACTATTTGGGCATCTAACTATAATAAATACTATAATTTATCATCAAATAATTTTTTTAACATCAAAACGACTTTTACATACCATTTTTATCAACTATACTATCTTTAGGTTCTCAAAATAAAATCTCAATCTCACAATTCAAATTCAATCATCATACAACCTCTGCAAGAGTAACAATAATATCTATAATTAAGTCACGATCACATTTAGATCTTCTAACCTAAAGTTGTATTGAAAAAGTAAAACTAGCATCCCTTACCTGAGTTCACAAAGAGCTCTGAAATTTCTAAAAACCATAAGGACAACCTAACTGCTCCACAAAGTCCTAGTTAATGATTTGAACATATCACTAGGACCTTGAACTAGCATAGACTTGTCCTGAAGATAAAAACACCACATGTAAACTCCATTTACCTGGGTAAACAAAAAATTCAATCTAACTCTAAAAAAGAAATAAGCAAAAATGAACTTCTCTAAACAAACTTCTGATAAGACAGGCTTACTCTAATAGTCGTTAGGAGTCCAAAGATGGTCTCTAATTGTCAATCTGATGAACGATGTGGTAAAAAATATTGAAAGAAATCGGAGGAGAAAAATAAAATCTACTATAAAGAAATGACGGTGATATTAAAATAAAACTTGATTGTTTTGTTTGTATAAATTTGTCTCTTTAATAATAAAATATTTAAGTGTCATTCTAATTATACAACTTCTACTCTATAGCTATATTTTAGAGTCTTATAATATTGATGGTGAAAAAAAAATAAAGTTTAACAAAAATCATAGATAAGTTCATGAATATGCAGACTTTATAAATTTAATCAATAAATTGATGAAGTTAATTGTGAATTTCACTAAGGTTTTTTTAGAATTAATTTAAAAGGTTTAAATTTTGATATTTAAATCTTCATATATTTTAGATATAAGAGTAACATATTTAGTATGATTGATTCCACATTTAAATATTTTACCTATTATTCACTAGTAGAAAAAACATATTCCACGACATGATATCATCGCGGTAAAAAAGAAACCGCAATTAAAAATAGCGAGGTGATATTTTTGAACTTAAGTCAACCATACCACCGTGGTTAGAGCGAGAACCGCGACGGTAAGGTATAAACATTTAAAATTGAAAAATTTCAGGGAGATACCAGAGCGGTTGTTTAGACAACCGTACTGGTATCTACAAAATAATTTTGAAATTATTTTGCAGGGAGATACAAGGGCGGTTGTTTAAACAACCGCCCTTGTATGTGGGATACGAGCGCGGTTCCCACTAACAACCGCGCTCGTATCCCCTTTCCTTAGGGTTTTTGCGCGTTTTGGGTCACGCATTGCTATTCTTCCTCTCTTTCTCTCGAACAGTCTCGTGTAGTGCCATTCTTCCTCCCTCTTCCTCTCTTTGGGTCATTCTTCCTCTCTCGAAAATCACTTTGAAATTTAAAAATCATTCTTCCTCTCTCGAAAATCACTTCTCGCACAGTGACGAAGAAGTAAAACCCAACTTGTTGACATTCGCCTCCTCTGTCATCCTTAACCCCTTCGTCGTCATTCTCTCTGGCCATCATCAACTTCATCCCCTCCAACATCTCCTAGAACAGCCGTCAGCCATACGGTGTCAACCGTTGCGTCTTCAACGTCACCACCTAGGTTTAATCCATCTTCATTTTTACATTGCAAGCTAATGTTTTATGTTTGTTTTGTTTCAGATATATATTGTAAGCGATTTTGCATTTTTGTTGGTTTGTGAAGCCATTCATGGGAATATGGGTTCACTTTTGGAACGTGATATATGGGTTCATCTTTTCAAAGTGGCAAAATTTCCAATTAATATCAAACATACCCTAATTCTGGCTTTGTTATATGAAAAATTGGAAAAAGAAGCTGGTCGCTGGTGCAGTCTGTCGTCGCTGAAATTTTCCAGATCAACACCCGTTGCCATTGTTCGACGACTTGTCGATGCCATCGGAACCGTTAAAGACACTCCCGAACACCATCAAAAGTTGTACCTTCACGTGTTACCCCCTTTCTTTTCACTCTTTTTTTTTGTTTGTTTTCACTATGGTGTGTTTGGTAGGCACAATACGAGGTAGAGGATATTGTATCAGGTGAAGGATACTTCTACTTAGCTCAAATCATTGTGTGAATCTGATCGTGATGCTAATTCCAGTGTATGCTTCTCTTTTCTTATTTTTTATGCATTTTGTTTATCCTTTTTTTGTTTCCTTTTGTTTATGCTTCATATGTGTTACTTTGAATTTTGATTACCCATAATTGATCATACCTTGGTTTTCTGGTTTTGTAGTTCATTTTTGGCCTTGTATTCGATGCTCTCCCATAACTTTTCTGCTTCTTTTACTATGAAGATTTTCATATGAATTCTCTCACATTGTGAATATTTTTGTACCCAAAAAAATTAGACATACCATCGTGGTTGTAGAGGGAACCGCGTTGGTATATCCAATGACAGTGCTATTTTTGCACACTGTGAGCATTTCTTAACGCGGTTTCTAAAGAACTGCGATAGTATGTTATAATTTCTATCGTGGTTGTACAACCGCGATGGTATCTTTAGTACTTTTTATCGTGGTTACGAAACTGCGTTTGTAAACCTTATATAACTGCGATTAAATGTTTTTTTTTACTAGTGATTATCTAGATTATTAACTTTGAGAATTTAATTATTAAATTAGTTAAACTAGTTCAACTTGATTACTTGCTACCTAAATTTAAATTTTGGAGATGGGAATAAAATGTTTAAGAAATAATATTTTACTAAAAAGGATTACTCAAACTTTATAATGAATATTGACTTTAAATAAAATTGGTATATAGTTTTCTATTAAAAACATGGTTATAAAAGAACTCTTATAAAATTAATTCTTATCTTCGAGAAGAAAAAGTGATTAGTTCTTAATTTTTTTACTCACCTTGTTATTAATACAAAATTTCTAAGAACTTTAGTGAACCTTATTTTCATCAAGAGACTAGACTGATTTAGTAAAATTTCTCCTTTCAATTATGTTTTATCCATCCATAAACTCAAATTCCCAATAACATATCAATAAATTAGTTCTTAGATTTTGATGGTAATCAAATAAATAATATCTTAAAAACAAATTAATTATATTCATAAGTTATCTAGATTCAAGTTAGTTAATTTTAAGTAATAAAGCACAAATTTAAATTTGTGTAAGAAATATTTATAAATTAAATGGTTTAAGTGTTGACTATTATTTTTTTTTACCTATGTTCCTCATAAACTTTCATGATAAATAATTTTCATCATAGAAATAGTATGATTAGTATTATTTTTCAGTCCAATACTTTTGTCCTATTAAAATGGAATCTAAGTTAATAGATGATTTTCTCCTGATTAACATAATCCACACAATGTCCCACAATATTTAATTCATACATTTGGAATAGGACTTTCACTAATAAATAGTGACTACTTTGATGACAATACTTCTAATTCAAGTGATACTTTTTTCATCAATAAATATTCACATGCATGGAAAATGAGTAAATTATTGTCTTCAAGTAAACTTCATAATAAATTAAGTGCATATAAAAAGGAATTAACAATATAGGTCTATGTTTCTCATAATAAGTACAAAAGATACACCTATTTATTTCTTTAAAACAGAGAAACATTTTTTAAATTTTAATAAACTAAACATATAATCAGATTATTTATTTATACATTTTGAAAGTAATTTTTCCTATTCATTGAATTAGATTTTGTATAGATACATAACCATTTAGATATTTTAGAGGACATTTTACAATGAAAAAATGTTACATGTAGACTGAATTGCGCAACATATCTATTTATAAAAAAGGAAAAATATATAGAACAAAGTATGAAGTATCATACAATATGATAGAAAAATAATAGAAATATAAGTTATATATTATTATTGCATGAATTGGCACATTATTTTATATTAGCCTTCTTGTAGCCGTTGCTGGTCATCCTAATCTAATATAATAGCATATTAGTTTATTAATAATTAATACACCTTTTTTTTAACCTTCCAATTAGTTATAACGTTTCTCCCTCTCATCCAACGGTTCAAAATCATCCACACCCAAATCTGGTCCCTAAACTTGTTCGACCTTTATCGCCGTCACGCATTAAGTGCCGTTTGAGTTTCAAACTTTTGTTCCCCTAAGTAACGTTCACCACAGCCGTTACCTGACAGGCTATGAAACCACGCCACGCATCCCTAACGGTAGTTGACGGCGACGACGTCACGTCGGTGCTCAAACATTAATATTGTATATTATTGTAATTATTTTTTATTTTTTATTAGCATTATGACTTATGTTATGTGTGTATATGTTACACATACACACATTTACTTAGTAAATAATAAATAAATAAAATTCCGTTTTTATTTTTTAAAACTAAATTTCAATTTTCCATTGTTTCAACGTTCGAGGATTTTTCGAAACCTTAGCTCAGAGCAGAGAGAGAAAGAGAGAGAAGCCATCCTGGTCTCTCTTCTATGAGCTTCACTTTGATTCCCGCCACTTCTCTGCAAGCATAGGTACTTCAGTGTTTGGAGAAATCACGATTCTTTTTCTTTTTCTCGATTTATTGTTTTTTCTTATCTTATCTGTTTCCGTTTTTTTATTTACTCTGTCAAATTCAGATGTTAATTTCAGATGTTAATTTCCGTTTATTTGATTTGATCGAGTCTTTCCGTTTCCTTTTGGTAAGGAGGACCGGAATAGATTTTGTTTGGCTGGAGCGTTACCATTACCATGTTTGGTGTGAGAATTTTATTGGGGAGGGGGTTGAAGGTTTTGATCTGATAATAGATTTTAAGATCTGGGTTGTGCTTAAATTTGTGTTTCAGTGTGAAAGTTTAGAAATTTTTCAGTTTGAGCTGGGTTTTTATGATGTTTTGATGGTTGGTGTACGGTGGGGTTGTTCTGAGAATTTGTGCTTTTTTTCTGTTTTTAATTTCTTTTAACGAATTTTGTTCTAAGGATATATGGTATGGTTTGTTTATTATGATTTTGAGCTCTTGAAGGATATGGCTGAGGGGGTGAAATCGGAGGAGTGTTGCCTGGAGAATAAGCAGTCTACTGCTGCTTCTTGCTCCTCTGTTTCTGAAGGCAGTGGCAGTGCAATTCACAAGTCTCCTGGGATATGCAGCCCTGCATCCACATCACCTTCCCATCGGTAACATCCGTTAAGTTCTTTACTTTTTCATTGCAGTATCAGTCATGAACTGTGTGATATGTGGAGTGACTGATTCCCTTCATACTGTGGAAATTTTCTCCACTCTGAATCCTTGCCGTGATCTATATGCATTGACTTTTGTTACATGAATGTTTTTTGGCACAGGAGGACCACTGGTCCTATTAGGCGTGCTAAGGGTGGTTGGACAGCACAGGAGGTTAGTCTTTACGCATTGGGACAGCTTTGTTTTTTTAATTATCAATTTTTTTGGTTAGATATGTTCTTGGTTGTTAGCAAGCTGATTAAATAGTGAACTCAGCTCTCTTGATTTTATTTCTGTGCAAGTCTACTTCAAAATCGTTATGCTTGTCCTTTCAATTATTGCTGGTCTTATAGAAGTTAATCATAATAATAATTATTTTTCTTAATATTTTATTTAACATGATGCAGGATGAGACATTGAGGAATGCTGTGGCAGTTTTTAAGGGAAAAAGTTGGAAGAAAATAGGTATCTGTTAATAGTTACCCTAGTTAGTCCTTCTGAGTTCTGACATAACTTGTTATTGTTGCAATAAATCAGTAAAGACCTTTATATGTGATTTTCAAATTTATAACTGCAATGAATGCTTGATTGGTACTGGTGTGAGCATTTGAACGTATCCAATATATATGAATGAAAAGGTAGGATTTGGATCTCCAAACTAATTTGACTAAAATGCACTAGAATAATGATATATATCGTTTTGCAGAGTTCCTATGATTTCAATATATAAAGTAGCTGGTCCATCCATCATCTGTTTTGGGATAGATTCAGCTGGCATCGCTTTTATCTTTAAGGAAGATGAAAACGATACACAATGAAACTTGTTTATATGCAAATTATCTTGTTATTATTGATGCTTTTATTGGCATACCAGAGTGAAGCATGAGAACGCAGTCGAAAATAAATATTATTCTAGTTACAACTCTTGAGGATAATTTTTAGTTACCCTTGAACATTAGGATGGAATACATATTTCTTTGAATAACCTATCGGGGGTTATATACTTTAGTCCTACTGATCAAGGAAATAAATGTCTCTCTCACTAAGCTGTACTCCATGATTTTTGGGATTTATACTGGTTACTAATTAATTGCATATTAAAAATTAGTTATACGATAACAAAGTAATATATATATATATATATATATATATATATATATATATATATATATGTATATATATATATATATATATATATATATATATATATATATGTATGTATGTAGGTATGTATGTATGCATATATTCTTTAAACAGCATACAGACTCTTACACTCCTCAGTAAGATAGTGAATATGTATTATCCATTCCCATCTTGGGTACAATTCTGTCAAATGAGGAGCTGTTCAACCCTTCATGAGCATTTGTTCAAGCTGTCCTTGAATGGGTACATATAGTGTAAATGTTAAGCCAGTATCAAGTTTCTCCTTGCTAAACGCCTATTCACTCCAATGTTATGAGCTATGTTGATTACTGATTTATCGTCACAGTACATTTTCTCAGGTCCTTTCTAAGGGGAAGAATACCCAATGAAACAGATCTTAGGGCTCTAATATCAAGTTTCCCTTGTTTTGGTTGTGTAGAAGAAATGAAACACACTCTAAGATTGATTATGTGTATGAAGAAATGAAACACATTCAAGCAATCATCAATAAAATTTATATTTCATTGATTACATTTGTATGAACAGTAGAGAGAAACATATTAACAAGCTAAAAATGTGCTTCTATTATTGCTTAAACGGTACATGTTTGTGTATAGCTAGCTCACACATCTCCCAATGAAGATTCTCAACCAACTGTAGTTACAACAATACTGTCTCCACTGGTAGTTTTTTTATTCCTGGGAGAAGATGAATATGTGAAGTGTTTGGACCGGTGTCTAGTGATCTGTGGCTCATGAATCTAATATCCATAACTGGGTTGAAGGTATTTCAGAGATATTTAATCCAAATGGAAACGGATTACCTGAAAATGCCAAAGTATAAATAAGTACCTGTTGGTTTTCAGGCTTATTCTCTTTGTTAGTTCCAGCAACAGCAACAAGAGCATGTCCTTTCTTTGCATTGTCCCCATTCTTGACTATAAGAGCTTTTCCATGCAGTTTCCATCATTTCTCTTGGGTGTAATGTCCAGTAGGTGCATGTGCTCACAATCCATCATTCTTCTATTTTCATTTCGGAACCACTTCAATACGTCATTGAAAAATTTAGTTTGTTGTTTTCCCAAAATTTGAATTCGGATTTAATAAAGTGGGAATTCAAGCCAACAAGGAAGTCTGGATTCAGTTATGCTCAATTTCCTTCAGTACTGCTGCATTGTCAGAGCATTTAGTTTTTATCAGTTTATAATGATCTATAGCATCATCCATAGAGACTTCAGTTGATTATCACATTTAATAATTGTTTCAATCCCTTGTTTTGTCACCACTGTTATCAACTATGTTTCTTATACTTGAACAGCCTCTTTGACTTTGGAATAGGTTTACTTCCCATGTTTCCTCTGCAGTGTCAAGTGTCACTAATTTCCGGGATCATTGAATTCCATAGCCGAGCTGTTATCATGGAGTCTTCTCTGTCCCATGTTGCAAACTTAGGGTCAACATTTATAGACCTGTTAATAGTTAGGTGAATCTGATTTCCTTTTCCTTTCAGCACTGTACAGACAAGTTGAGACCATTTTTTATAGTTCTTCGAATTCAGACAATACACAGAACAGATACTTAGCAAAGGCCACACCAAGTGATCAAAGTTTGTAGGTTACACATTGATAAACCATTGCATATATATAACTGAAAGAAGAAGTTATAATGTAATGTTTGCCTATGGGAAGGAGAACGACAAGCAGAGAATTATTGGCAATGATGGCAAATTGACTTTGGAAGGATTTTAGGGTTTGAGTAGAAGGCACGTGAGATGTAGTCTGTCAGGGGACGGGAAGAGAGAGTATAAAAAAGGTATACTCTAGAAGGAATAAGACATGTAATAAGTGATTAGGAGGGTCGTATATAAATAAGAGGGCAATATGGAGGCGAGGGACTATGAAATTTGTAACAGAAAGCTGTATTTCAGTTGTAAAGCGAACATTTCCTGGAAGGGTGTGTTTTCCCTTGAGAAGTGAATCCTTGTTTTTTTCATTCTTTTCAACTGTCTGTACTTCTCTTTTTTATTTATTTATTTATTTATTTTTTCTTTGGACCAATCAATTGGTCCAACCTAGTTTGGAAAAGCTCTATCACCATCTATAAAATTTGGGCTGGTATACATGTTTCATGAAAAGATCAATCAGTTTATATATGTCTGTACATTAATTAAGGAAACAAATGCTGACCTTCTCTACACTGTAGTCCCATTTTTTCGGGATTTACACTTATTACTAACTAATTAGGTATTATTACATGATAAGATAAAATAAAATATATGCATTCCTGAAATATCACATGGATTCCCACAGTTTTCCCCTTCTTTAGAGCTCAGAAAGTTAGAATGAAACAACTAAACAACTAAAACTTTCAAAATTGTTTTTGCATCTTTCAATAAAACGTTTATTTCCTATTTGTTCTGTGATGGACTATTTTAATATTTATAAACCTAGAAATGGTCATATGGGTTTCATGAAAACACTATGCTCATTTTGGTGACATATTTAAAATGTGGAATGCAGCTGAGTTTTTTCCTGATAGATCAGAAGTCCAGTGTTTGCATAGATGGCAAAAAGTTCTTAATCCAGAACTTGTTAAAGGACCTTGGACACAGGAGGTTGAAACTTAGTCTTTTTCTTTATTAACTTTCCTACAATTTTATTCGATTAACAACTTCTCTTTACTGGGTTTACAGGAGGACGATAAAATTGTTGAACTGGTGACAAAATATGGACCAACAAAATGGTCTTTGATAGCCCAGTCTTTACCCGGTCGAATAGGCAAACAATGTCGAGAGCGGTAAGTTAGCTGAAGATCATGTGCAAGTTATTACTTTTTGTATCTTCTTCTATGAATCTTTTTATTGATAAATAAATGTTTCCCTCTGTATAATTAAATATAAATTTTAGATTTCTTTCTTGCATACTACAACTTTTGGAGATCTTAATTTCATGTGAATGTCCCTTTGTTTAAACTGACAATTTGACTACAAAGACTGGCTTTGAATGTGGTCTACTCAGATTATAGTGGTTTTTTCTTTTAAACTGTTTTCAGGTGGCACAATCATCTTAACCCTGAGATAAAGAAGGATGCCTGGACTTTGGAGGAGGAATTAGCCCTGATGAATGCTCATCGTTTACATGGGAACAAATGGGCTGAAATAGCTAAGGTCCTTCACGGAAGGTCTGTTTTCTTTTAATTCGTTAGTTGTTATAAAGGAAATTAAGGTCATAGAAAAAATCATGGAATGTAATATTTGAGTTATTCGAATTGTGAAGTATCAGCATTTGCCAATGTCCAAAGCAACCTTGTTTTTTTGGGGATGGTGGTACTCTTGCTCTCAGTATTCATATGTTTGAAGGATATATTATTATATTTTTTTAAAATAAAAGTAGAAATTCATCAAGACAAGAAAATATTACAGAGATATAAATAGGAATAGGATTTTTTTAATGTGAGACCGAAACATGAAACAAAAAGAAAAAACATAAAATAAATGCAATGAAGCTACCTAATCCTGAACATAAAGTTCTGAAGATTTGTCTACCTTTCAAGGAGTTGACTAAGCTGTTCAACTTTCTTCGAAACGTATTAGGGGAAGCCCTACATTGTATAGTTCAAATAAGTCGTAGAGTGAATCCCTGCAAAAAATAATGACAATATCTGACCTCCTCGTAGAAGATTTATTTTGTGATAGAATGGCATACCATTTGATTTATTTTAACACATGCTAATATTTGCCTGTTATTTTTCTTCTGTAGGACTGATAATGCAATAAAGAATCATTGGAATAGTTCTTTGAAGAAAAAGTTAGATTTTTATTTAGCTACAGGAAGACTTCCACCAATTCCCAAGAATAGTCCACAAGTTACTGTCAAAGATACAATTAGACGTTCTGCTAGTAAATCAATACTTGTTTATTCAAATAAAGAATTAAATGCAGCTGTTGAAACATCATCTGAAACTACAGCCATTAGTAAACTAGATGACAGTGGAAGGAATCAGTTTGAGTCCTCGGGAACAGTTAGAGAAGTTGGTGATTCTTCAAGTGTTCCTGCAAATGAATCTGCTGATTCTGACTGTGTAGAATGCAAGCCTGGATCTTCCAACATCGATCTTAGCTGTAGCAATTCAGAACAACTGTCAAAAGCTAATCGGGGAATAACTTATGGGCCAAGACCTGACAATTCCGGCCTCAATGGAAACTCAACTTTTGAGCATTGTACAAACTATGGTGACATGAGCACTACAAGCTTAATTGGAACATCTTTGCAAGAAAGTCCAACCTGTGGTTCTCTGTGTTATGAGCCACCCCAGTTACATGGTTCAGTTCCCATAGATTCTCTTTATTTAAATTATATCTGCCAGCAGAATGAGTTTTGTTCTACTCCAACTTTGTCACCTATTGGTTTCTTCACTCCACCTCGTGTGAAGGGTGGTGAATTATGCACTGAGACACCTGAATCAATTTTGAAAAGGGCTGCCAATACTTTTCCAAATACTCCTTCCATATTGAGGAGGAGGAAAACTGAGCTCCAAGCACTCACTAGTCCCAGTAAACTTTTGAAGGTAGATAATGATCCACGTTCTTCTAATGAAACAGAGAGAACCAATGATGATTCTGGTTCTAGGCATTTCTCCAGTAGTCCGGCAAGCCATGGCAATGTGATGGATATTCCCAGTAATAAGACATTCAATGTATCTCCCCCATATAGGTTAAGATCCAAGCGAACTGGGATTGTCAAGTCAGTGGAGAAACAACTGGAGTTTGCTTTTGACAAAGAGAAGAATGATGACAAGAGAAGCAATGTCATGACTGAAGATTGTCTTCACGAAAAAAAATTGGTTGCCACATAGTGAACAAAAATTGTAAGTCATTGCTAATTATTGTTTTTTAAATGTATTATATTATCTTTCTGCTTAAGCTTTAAGGCATCAGTTAAATGGCTGTCTACTGGTGAATAAGCCAAGCTTTATTGTAGGATGAAGTTGATCCAGGAAAACAAACTCAATACCCTAGTAACTGATGATATTAATTACTTTTTACTGTCAGAAAGTTTGCAACAGAAAGGATTTTTTTATTATCTGATTCACACAGTTGTCTTTCTTATACAATTTGTTGAAGTCTTGTTTCTCCACCAAATGAGAAGACAACTTTTATTTGTTCAAAATAGATGTTATTTAATATGATTATCTCATTTTGTTTACTTAAAGTTGTTTATTTATGCTTTAAATTATCAATGTTGATTGTGACAATCGTTTTTGTATCACATCACTTATTTTGACCTATAATTGTGGGTCCCATTTCAATCTAGATTCTTTATGTGAGACACAAAATGGTTGGATTAGCCCATCATGTGTTAGAAAATGTTTTTAACCAAAACGAGACAGAGAGATTTTGGTTGTGTTAGAATAGTTTATATTATCTTCTGAGCAATAGCTATTTTGTACTGTATTTATCTGTAACTTAATCTTAGGGTTAAACTCTATAATGTTTTTCTTTTTCTTTCCTTAAGCTTTCTATCGTAAGCCACTCATCAATGTGTGTGTGTCCGCGTATTCGAATCACTAGGAAGATCTCTCTCAAGCTCTTCTCCTCATATATACTTTTTCAAGTTGGTATTAGAGCGAATCAATCTTACTCTGCAAATGACATTCAGGGACTTTACGATTTTTCCCATAAATTGACATCTATCAAACAAATAATATGACATCTTTCATTGCTAAAGGTCAATTTCCTATTGAGGGGTTAAAGATGTTCTTAAGCTGACTCACTAGGAGAAATCAAGTAGAAGTTGGACAAGTTATATATGATTGTGAATCCAAATTTTGATCATGTTTGGGATCAAATCTTAACCAGTCAAGAAGTCCTATCAATGGAAAGCCTAACAACACGAATCTTCGTGTTCCAATCCTTAAAGGTAGAAATCTACTGAATCTGTTGAAGCTTTTGCCATGGTATCTACTCATGGAAGGGGATGTCATGACAATAGAGAAGGACATGATGGTCGAGAAGATACTCAATGCTCTTATTGTAAGAGAATAGTCATGCTTAAGAAAGTTGTTACCTTTTACATGGCTTTCCTCATAAGACAACAAATATCTCCAAATCCGAAATAGTTGAACCAAGGTTTTTTATGAAAAATATCAAGAATATTTGAGGTTAAAATTCCAACAATTAAGCACAATCTTCCCCGCATCCTAGTTTGTCAACAATCTACATCTCAATCCATGGCATGTCAAAATGTATGGATGATTGACTCAAGTGATTTTGATCATATTTTTGGTAATACTTCTGTATTCTTTTTTATTTATTCTCTTAAATTTCCTTACCTCAACCTTAGGTAATGGATCCAAAGCTTCTAATCAAGAAGTTGGTCAAGTTTCCCTTTTTCCTTCTTTAAACTTAAAATTTGTTCTATTTGTTCCTACATGCCACTATAACGTTATCTCTTTGGGTCAATTAACTATATCTATAAACTATTTTGTAATTGTTATACAGAGAATGACATGGGTTGACTAATTGGTAAAGGACTTGAGTATGAGTGTGGAGGATTGTACTACTTTGGGACTAGGTTATTTTTATCTTGTCTTGCCTCCTCTTCTCCTAAATTTTTGCATGATTGAATGCGTCATCCATATTTGTCAAAATTAAAACAAAGGGTTCCTGAACTTAGTACACTTGAAGTCCTAGAGTGAGTCATGTCAACTTGAAAAACATGCAAGATCTTTTTTTCCCAAGCGAAATGAATCAAGATGTAAGTATGTGTTTTTTGTCATTTACTCTAACATGGGGACTAAGTCACATTACATCTTTTAGATTTTGATATTTTTTTTACCGTCATTAAGAATACTTCAGATGTACTTAAGTTTATTTAATTAAAGATCATTCTAAAGTTTTGTCCATCTTTACAAATCAATTTGGACAAGTTATCGAAATTTTCTGAAGTGATAATGCCAAAGAATATTTTTCTTCGGATTTTTTATGCTATTTTGAGCTCACATGGAATTTTACATCAATCTACTTATTCTTATACACCTCAACAAAATGATATAGCAGAAAGAAAAAATGATCACTTGGTTAAAACTGCATGCACCTAATTACTTAGTGCAAATATACTAGCTCATCACTAGGGTGATGTTATTCTTACAACATGTTTTCTTATCAATAAAAGGTCTTCTTCGTCTGTTGATAATAAAATTCCTTGTTCCATTTTGTTTCCAAATGAACCTCTATTTCATGTTACTTCCCGCGTCTTTGTTTATGTGTGTTTTGTACCTGACATGTTTCCAAATCTGGACAAACTCTTGGCAAGAGCCATCAAATTGTGTTCCTAGGATATTCTCACCTCCAAAAAAGGTACCATGGTTATTCTCCTGAATCAAATTGTCGGCAAGTTTCTCCTTTTTTGAAGAGACATATTTCTTCCCTTGTCTTTAAGAAGTTTACTTTGTCCAACATGTCTTATTGGTGGACCCTTGTTTTTTCTTACTCATGACATCTTAAGTCAACCCAACCCTCCAAGTTCCTTTCCTACTTTAAAAACTCACTAGAGCCATTGTTGCAACCTCTTAAGAAGTGGATTTTAAGCTTAATTCAACCTTACAAAATTGGCTTGTAAGGTAAGGTTTACATCCACTTATATATTATAAGTTGGCTTTATATAGTGTCAATGTGAGATCTCCAACTCTTGCCTGGGACTAGATATTTATGGGTCGATAGCAACTTAATAGCGGGTGACACGATAGGCCCATTTAACCTCAGCAGGATAAACTTTTAATGTGATCTTAAGAAGTGGACTTTAAGTCTAATTCAATCTTACAAAACCGGCTTGCAAGATAAGGTTTGCACCTCCTTGTATACTATGAATTGACCTTATCTTTAGTCAATATGGAATCTTCAACACATCATTGTAGGCCAAAAGTGATTTGTCCAATATTACATGACGAGTCATTTTCATCAAGTCCTTCACTATTACAGAATACCATGATCCTTGATAATGAAGATTCTAGTTGGTACTAGTTGTACCTGTCATCCTTACCCTGTTAATAAATTTCTAAGTTTCATAAGTTATTTCCTTCCTACTTCTCATATATTCCTCCATATCTTTTATTAATATTCTAAAATTATGACCATAACACTTGATCATCGATGACAACAAGTTATGATTGTTGAAATGCAAGCTCTTGAACATAATCACGCATGGGCCAAATGATTGGGTTGATCGCCTTAAAGCCCTATTGGTTACTAAAGGATATACTTACATATATGGTTAGGATTCCAATGATCCTTTTTCTTTGGTAGCAAAATATTGTCTTTTTCTTCTTTGCTATGCCACCGATTTCCGCCATGGTGTCGTTATGACCAAAGTTTAATAATACTGATGTTAATGATACAGTTATTAATGATGTTACCAAGATTGCTCCTATTGAGCAACATTAGTGCAAATACTTTCAAACCAAAGATCTTGGATGTCTCAAATACTTTCTAGTCCTTGCTTGAAGTGGCTTGATCAAACAAAATTATTGCGATTTTTCAAAGGAAATGTGTTAGATATCTTGAAAGAAACATAAATGATGTCATGGCAGAAGAAAGTGAGTTGTGTTGCCCTCAACTATCTTTTGCAGTTGGTGTGCATTGTCAATTCATGCAGGCTTCTGCATTGATCACGGGAATGTTGTCCTTCGCATTCTCATATAAAAAGACTCTAGGACAAGGTCTACTATAGGAAGATAAAGAAAGTATCCAATATCTAGATATTGTGGTGCTCTAATTGGGCAAAGTCTCCTATTGAAAACACGTTCCATTGCTAGATCTTGTATTTTCATCGGAGGGAATATTATTTCTTGAAAAACCAAGGAACTATCAAGTGGTTGAAATATATCTTGTCCTTTCAAAAGTGTTATTATTCAAGCTGCTTTTGATCATTTCTACTTATACATGTATTACAATGGTACTCTTCAATCTTGTCCTCTTGAAGTTTTCTGAATGAAAAGCATATAAACAACTTTTTGGACATTTTAAATTGGCTTGTCGGTTTTTGGACATTGAATTTGCATTGCAACTATTTGCCTGAGCACTAATCCTATTACTTTTTCTTCATATGTGCTCCTGTGCTTTAAAGTTCAAAGTCACAGGAATCAAAGACCTGAGCACTAATCCCGTTATTTTTTCTTCATATGTGCTCATGTGCTTTAAAGTTCAAAGTCACAGGAATCAAAGACCAAACTAGATTTCAAAATGGAATCATTCTTTGTTTGTTCCATCAGAAAAGTATCCAAACAATAAAATGGTTCCATGCCACTCACCATTAAACATCTAAACATTGTCCTTCAAATTATTGGTCTTTTTTGTATAGCTTTAGCAATATGATTGAGCAGGTTTATTTACCTTCATCTCTTTTGGTAGGAGATAGTGTTTTCCTTGCAGTTTTTGTTATTGTTATCTGATGATCAAACATCATCAGTCTAGTAGTTATGAGTCCTAATAACTCTTTTTTCTGAATTGACGCAGGGATTATGATTGGACTTGGTATTGAAGCTGGCTGATTGATTTCTAAATTGTTTGAAATGTTTACCAAATTTATAAAGAAAATTCAGTGCACGGGTCACAATGACTTGCACTTGTCTACACCGATAGTTTGCTGTCATTTCAATCACACCTCAGCAACAGTAGGGGTCTGGTATGTGTAGAATAAGAATTGAAAATTTCCATTTACCTGTGGATACATATAGCTAGTTGTATTTATCAGATTTGTACAGTTGTCCTAGGAAAAATAAATTTTCTCCAATGTCATAAATGTTCTTAGATTCCTGCAATCATTTTTCCAAATAATTTCTGGCCTGAACTACTAATAAGTGTGTGATCCTTACGTTATCGCTCCAGCTGGTTTGATGTACACTTTACATTGAAATTACTCTGACAATCACTGAGGTGCTGCAATTTCATAATGGAAATAGAGCATGCTCAACCTGAAATTATCATCAAAATCGAAGATAACTTATGCAGACAAGTGGTATCACAACTCAACTTAGGAGAAATAATTAGTTAGTCCTAGACCACCTTGATCCATGCTTATATACACCAAAAAAATTTACTTTAACTATTTTTTCTTATAAATTTTAAAATTTAAATGTCCTATAAGCATTGGTTTGATTTAATCAATCCTTGAGAACTGTTGCGGCAAAAGCTGTTACAGTGATTTTGGAATAATCTAAAAGCAGCGAACTACGAAGCTCGTCTAAGGCAAGGGCAAAGGGAATTTACAGTGAGTGGCAAAATTCTTAGATAGGAAAGAACACCAACTCTATTGAGTGGACACTGATACACTGAGAGAGGAAAGTTCTACCACCCATGCAATGCTGTAACTAACACCTTAACTATCTATGCAAAGCATGTGGTTGAAGTAAAGAACCTTATTGACATACAACTAATCCAGTTTGAATTATTGATTTTGTCTTTTATTGTTTTTAGAAAGTATTAATAAATGCAATGATAAATCAAAGCATTTTTAAACGTCAAAGATTTTTTTATGCGTCATATAACTAATGATAGCATAATATTTAAAATATATAGTAAAAATAAAAATTTACATCACTTGATAATTATAACTCAGATAGGAAAAAAGTTTATTTTAATTAAATATTTTTATGTAAACAAGTACAAATTATGTGATATTTTATAAATATATAATAAAAAATAAAACAGTAATTTTGCAAATTCATGAATACAATTATATACATACGTGCAAGTAAATTTAGTTTGAATTGCATTGCATCTGTTTTTAACGTTAAATCTAAAATCCAACTCCACATAAAAAAAAAAAGAGAAAAAAACAGATGTTTGCTACGTTCAATTTTCAGTTTGTACGATTTTAGTCTTTTAGATTTTTTTGTTTTTTTTTTCATTTAATTAGATCAGTTTATGAAATAAATATTATCATGTTTTTTCCCTTTAGTATGGTTTGTGACCTTCTGAACCAAGTAGCAGGGTATTTAACTTCTCTTATATAGATAATTACAATGGACAATATCATATATATTCATATTTTCCTTCCTTAAAATAGTTAGTTCCTCAAAATATTATTTTGAAATTTTAACAAAATGTAAATGTTTCTGTTTCACTCTTTTTCAGAATCCTTTGACTAAATTGTCGTAAATAAAAGGAAATAACTTGGGGCTTGTAAATAGTAATCTTTACATTCTACTAAACCTCAACGTAAATAAATGGATGACACAACAAATTAGTAGATATTGTTTTTCATTTTCTCCAATTATGTTTTTGGTGAGCAAAAATGGTAGTTGATAACTTGATTTTAGCCTAATAATAGCTTGATTGAGTGAAAACAAAAATCACTCATAAATAAGCACTTAGTCATTAAGGTTCGGTTTCATTAAAACGTAGGTCCTGTATTAATTATCAGAATAATTTATTAAACTTAATTAATGATATATTTAGATTTTGATACTTTGTTATTAGAGTGTTTAACGCGTATCATATATACAGAATAAAAATTATTTAAATATAAATATTTTCTTACTTGTATTAGAAATTTTTAAAATTGAAGAATTATATTTAGTTATTATTTTTTGTTGTCTGTTAGATATATAGCTGATCGTATATCCTATAGACTACAATTTTTAAAATACAATAAATTTAGAGAAGTAGAAATCAATTATGTGTTGGAGTATTTCAATCAATCTAAAATAAGACTTCCTAGTTACATTTTTTTTTTATAAAATAATATTTTTTAGTTGTATGTTTTTAATTAAAATCTATATTTAAGTGACCTGTGTCATGCACAACTCAATTTATAGATAATTCTACACAATATTTGAATTTTTTATATAAAATTTTGTAAAAAAAATAAATTAGAAATTATGAACTAAAAATAATAGAATTTGTGTACTAGATATCATTTTTTTTCTCTCTCAACCAATTGATTCAAATTCAGGTAGTATCACTTTGATATGGAATATACTATTTTGAGAAGAGATTACTTGTGCGTTCAAGGTTTCCAATAGTGTTAATTATTAATTACAACGATCAACAATTTGCACCAATATAATGATTAAAAATATGTCTTACAATATACCACAAAGGACAACCATTTTTTTAGTAGATAAAGTACACCAATTTAAGTTTATAGTTATTGTTGTACAATATAAATAGTTTGGTGAAGATCTTATTAATTATTATATTCAGAATAGAGCATGATAATTTTTTTTTAAATATTTATAATTATAATTAATACTTCATATGTATTGCATATTATAACATTGCAAGTTTTAGCTTTCGTAATTTTTATAGTTTTTTAAAAATGTAATCCATCGTTTAAAGAAATTAGTTTTCAATAATATTACTTTTTTTTTCTTTTCTCTTGTATTATTAATATATGTACTTCTAATTTTATGATCAAGAACATTAATTCCTATTTGATCTATTGTCATTAAGTTTCATTTGGTATGATTAGCAATGTCAATAACTTTAAAAAGTAAAATTCATTTTATGATTACATAAACTTTCAATATTTTTTTATTGATATCAAGGCTTGCATATTTTATGGTTGAATTTTTGCACTTCTGCACATTTTTCTTGTTTTCAATTCAAGCACATTTTACATTATTGTTGGAGGTGTCAAAATTTAAATGGACATACTGACATTTGGACTGATTCTTCCTGCACCTTCATAATTTTATATATTTTCATTTTAGTCATGAGAAAAAGACAAAAATACACTTTATTAACAGCGATTTATTTTTTTCTTCTTTGGGATTATACAAAATTAAAAAATATTATCATTGCGGATTATACAACTCACAATTATTTTTTCTGCACCTTTTACATTGCGAATTGTACAAACTGTAAGTATAAATTTTTCTAAATGTATTAAGGTTTGTACAACTAGTAATGCATTTAAAATAAAATATAAAATTTTGTATTGGGGGTTATACAATCAACAATATATTTATTGTATTACCCTATGTATGCATTTAAATTCTTTTCATATGTGTTGTCACCATAATACCATCTAATCATGTAATTAAATGATGAAGCTATTTTGCTGGTTGCAAGCTTATTTAAATTTTTTTAATATGTGTTGTCACCATAATACCATCCAATCATGTAATTAAATGATGAAGCTATTTTGCTGGTTGTAGGCTTATTGTCATTCAAAGTTCTAATTCCATTTTAAATGAAGAGTCTATTATGCTCCTGTATACCTATTAAATAAAGAGTCTCTTCGCTTGCTTTATTACTCATTTCAAATTATGCTGAAACATTCATTTCTCTTTCTTCATTGATTTCATTTCAAATTCAATTAAAATAAAATTAAACTAATTAAATTAAAGCAGATGAAGAGTCTATGTAAGTTCATTCTTGATAGGATTTCATTTTAAATTCAATTTAATTAATTTTATTTTATTTTAATTGAATTTAAAATGAGATCCTATCTAAGAAGTGAACTTACAGAGACTTTTCATTTGCCTTAATTTAATTAGTTTAGTTTTATTTTGATTGAATTTGAAATAAAACCAATCAAGAAAGAAGAGTGAATGTTTCAACATAACAAGACTGTTTGTTTGAAATGGGATATAGGAAATGGGGTATAACAACATAAGAGACTCTTTGTTTAATAGGTATAAAGGAGCATAATATACTCTTTATTTAAAATGGGATTGGAATTTGGAATGAGAATAAGCCTGCAGCCAATAGACTCTTACATGATTGGGGTGGTATTAGGGTCACAACGCGGGTTATACAAACTGTAATAAAAAAAATTTATAAATACATTACGGGTTGGGTTGTACAACCCGCAATACAATTTTTTTTAAATGCATTGTGGGTTGTACAAACCACAATACATTTAGAAAAATTTATACTTGCGGTTTGTATAACCAGTAATGTAAAAGGTGCAGAAAAAAATAATTACGGGTTGTACAATCCGCAATGATAATATTTATTTTTTAATTGCATTATAGTTTGTACAATCTGCGAAGAGAAAAATTGCGGATTGTACAATCTACAATGATAATATTTTTTAATTGCATTGTGGTGTGTATAATCCGTGAAGAGAAAAATTAATTAAATCGCAATTACCATCAACAAAAGATATTTTCGTCTTTTTCTCAAGATTAGAAATGGGAGTATGCAAAATTATGGAAGTGTAGAAAGTCACTATGGAGGTGCTTCAAGAATCAGTTTGACATTCGGAGTGCGACAATCACTCCATATTCAACCAAATATCTTTTAAACTTTTTTATTTAATAGCGCAATTTACTATCGGAATTTCAGTTTCACAAATTTCCCATTTATATTAAATTTACCATTTATATTGTCGAATTTTAAATAACATAATGAGAGGTTATCCTTAGATCAAGTTGTAACCTCATACAACCCACATTCATAAAATCGAATAGCAGAGTTATCATTAGACCAAGATGCAAGCAGTAGAAGATCAGTCCCAGAATAACATTGCACCCTTCTTTGCAATGTCGAATATGTATGCTTCTAATACCATGGCTCAAAGAAATTTGGGAGTCTTGTTAGACCAAAGATGTTCTTAATTTTGCAATTACTAACGAAAGTATAATTTTATACATACAGACAAATGGTTTTTCATTATTACAAACGATGCTAAATCTACGATACCGATTCGTATGTAGGTTTCAGACTATCATCCGTATATTTGTGAATAAATGTTCTAACCATAAATCTAGTATTCTTTGTAGTATACTATTTTGAAACAGGTGAAAAGCTACTTGGGACCTATATGAAGGAAAAACAAAATTGTGGTAGACACAAACCAGCATTAAATTGTTTGTACTCTACTTTTTCATCTTATTCCAAAAACAATTTCGAAAATTTATTTCGGCACACATGATCCTGTACTGTATAAGTGAAGCCTAAACAAAATGCAGATATGAAAATTGACAGAACATTTGAACACAGTACAGCCCTAATTATCAGTACTCGTTTTTAAAACTTCGCCTTTATAACTTAATTCACCTGTAACGTCCAAAGAAAGCAGCTGTTAAATTCTAATCTGTCCTGTATATTTTGAAAGAGTGAATCTAATTGAGTTACATAACGAAAACGCTCAAATTTGCATGGCTTATTTAAAACATGAGAAAACTCACTGAAAATCGCTTTCCTCCGCAACATCCACCCACTTCACTAGGATAATTCAAATGACATTCCAGCAATAGCTAGCTAGTGTATATATACTTACCTAGTCTTACCCTCCAATCCAATCAATTTTCTAGTTTATTTAATTCACCGAAATACGATACTATTATCACAAGCGACACTTGAAAATGAGAAACAACCCAAATTTTACAATCGGTCTATTAGCATTGTTCCTCAAATATACTAAACAGGAAACACAGACAGTAAAATTTGGTGTATATATATATATATATATATACCTTGTATACAATATGCCCATAAATTGGGCATTGTCTTGTTTCCCCTACCTGGGTAGAGGGGAAGGCCCAAACCAAACATCCAAACTTACGAGATTGAGAAGAATAGATACAGAACCAACATGATTGTCCTCAGACATCCTAAACCACTGATGAGTAAGGATAAGCTCATAATTCCACAAAGTATACCTTGAAGCAATTGCTCCTCTCACTACTATGATGATGTATGTACACCAGTGCACCAACTTCACGGTAAACGTACTTTAAGCATAGAGCAGAAGAAAAGTCGCAGCTATGTCAGCATCGACCAAATCTGTACAGACATGACCAGCAGGTAGATTCTCCGACAGGAGCCAAGTTTTAAATCCTTACCCAGCAACTGTATCAATCTACTGACATGTGAAAAGAAATAGCCTTGTAAGTATAAGCTCATAAAATTTGCAAATTACTTTACCTCGGTGCCAAGTATAATAACAAATTAATAAAGGGACAAAATAAATACAACTGATAACCCAGATCCCTTTAATCTGCAGGAGATTGTTTAGATAATTGAATGCAGAGCTTTAGGATACCAAATCAACATGTAGGACTAAATATAAGAAAGGATTCATGTTTGGCTCATATACAGTAAAGGAGAAAACTAGTTACAGCCCAAAACGAAGGATAGAAAACTTGAGAGGAAAAACCTGGACGGAGTTTTACTACACTATCGGACCTAATATTTTCGGAAAGCTCTAGAGAGCAGGTATAGAATGTGCAAGTTACGCCCTCGCGCCATAGAAATTGAGTAAATTGCAATATTTGGAATGCAGATTTAAAGATTCACTGTTTCAGAATTTAAAAATTGATTTGCAAGTAATATTAGAAGAGACAACCCACGAATCTGAAGCTATCATATCCAGTGCTATTATCCAAAAACCCCAAAAGAAGAAATTTAACCACAGAACCATGGACTTCCAAACTGATTAGTTAAAGCTCTTGAACTAATTAAGGAGTGTTGAAAGAGAGAATAAATGCAAGAGATGCAGAAAACTGTGTATTTTATATAAGCTAATAATCATAAATACAGATAATTATAGGAAATTTAATAAGGAAACAAATCATCGTAAAATATAAAAGAAATAAATCCCACAAGATAATCTAGGATACTCTAAAATTGTTAAGAAATAATCACCAAATATTTCTCTGATTTTCTGCAAGGAAATAGAAATTGATAATGGGATTTAAAAGAAAACACAACAGAAGCATACAGATTCCTAAGTCATGTATCAGAATTGCATAGTAGAGTGGATTCAATTAGTATTAGAAGATTATTACTTTATTGAAGTAAACATAACTTCCTTTTCATTAATTGTTTACTCTAGTTGAAATATCACTTTAAGTGGGTAGTAGAAAAGAAATTCCTACTTAAGGGAAATTATGCAAAGAAGAAAGAATAGCAACAAAGAAAAGCCTCAATGGAGGAAATGTTTTGAAACCAAAACACTACACAATAATGACACAAGAGTCAGAACCAAAACTGAAGGAAACTAGAGATCTGAAAGAATCAAAACTTTGGCGTTTGGTAGAAAGGAAGTTTTAGTTTCAGTTTTTTGAAATTGCAAATTATGTTTTGCATGTTATATTTATCTTTTAAAAAATAACATTGCTAGGAAATCTTATGTTCCTAGAATGGTTTTTTTTGTCAAGTTTACCACAAAAACATTCGCATAGGAAAAGTGAGAATCTAACTATCCCAAAGTTGAAATAGAAGTTTTATGTGAAAAAAAAAATATTATGTCACTCTTATTAAATGTGTAATAGGATAATATATTGAAGATTTTAGATAACAAAATACTCTTTATTTTCTAGGAAACTGTATAAATATTCCCAACAAAAAAGGTTGCCTACTTGTATACCAAGGACATTTTTAAGAATCGGTATGGCTACTGCAATGTAGGTTTTCTTAGTTGCTACATAGGTTTGGTGTTGCCCCCATGGTTGGTTGTAATATTTTGTATCTCTTCTGTTTCTTTTTCTTTTTAATGCATATTCCTCTAGAAGCACATGGTTGTTGAAGCTTTAGGGCGCCAACCTAGTAGGGATTTCAAAGCTTCATATTGATGCTTTCTGGAGTGAAATCTTTTTATGAAAAAAAAATAATTCCTAGGATGCATTGGAATAATGATTATGGGCATAAAATAAATTCTCTAGTACCAAATATCGTCTCTTAATCTACAGTTATATGAATTTTTATTGATGAACCCTAAACCCTAATTGCTATGATAATATTGTAGCAGCTTTAGGCTAGGGAAGATACAAAATAAATGATGTCAATGGACATTTGAAAGACCTGGATTCGCCCCTCACCCTTCTTGAGGAGTCTGTCCTTTCACAAATGATTAGATATCTCAACCTCCCCTTTTAATTAGAGTCAATATGCCCTATTTTTTCTACTATCTCAGCACCCTCAACTAACTTAAGTCCTTCACTAACAGACTCATAGCTAATCTAGAAAAGATTTTGTAGGGATATATGGATCACTAGGTGGCATTCCTTCTTCCCATAAACCAAATGATTCCAATTAATTGGTGTCATGAACAAGTAGTCTCTATAGGAAAGTCCGATCCGACAACTATTAAACTTTATCCAAGTAAGAAAATCTAACATTTTCTCAATTATTTGAGGCTGTTACGAAGAGTTGTGAATATAAAGAGGTCATCCAATTATCCAAGAATATCCTTCCATGGCAAAGATGACACTGAACTTGATACAAACAAATTTCCATTATAACACGCACACCTTAATGGGCTGTACATTTTTAACAGAAGACACAGCATGGACAAGTGATCTTCTGATTAGTCAGGAGAGTATGACATGATAAGTTAGCATATCTAGAACCAATTTCCATCTTCCACAGGTCCAGTAAAAAGCTCTGCATGCACAAGGTTACACCACCAACACAGTGATTTAGCGGACAACAAAGGAGGAAAAATGAGGATTTTGAACTGTAAAATTCAAATATCAGACCTTAACACTATAAGTAAACATGTGGAATTTGAACTAAACCAGGAACAAGGAACCAATGGTGGTCTGACCGAGAACCTTGGAACTCCGGTCCAGACCATGAGAAGCAACCTAAGCAGACGAAAAACCATTGTTTAAAATGCTAATTGATATAAGAAAATTGAAAGAAAGATAAGGAGTAAAGATATAATATTTCCTTACCATGTAAGTTAAAGCAGCATAGCGTTCCTCTTTCAGGTAAAGAGGCTTGCCTCGTGACATTTCAGAATCCTGAAGTAAAGAACATGACAAATAGAGAAATTTAAAGAACTGGAAATACGATAAATTTGAACTTAGCTTCAGTTACATATCAAGTGCCAAAATCCGGACAGCTTAAACAGAATTCCAAGACAACAATTTCAAAACCCTGACACAAAAATACGAGGTTTATAATTTTCAACCCCCATTTCCTGTTCTTTATGACAGGATGCCAAATGACCCCTGGCAGGGTTCGACTTCAATTCAAACACCTTGAAGGAAGAGCGAGCATATCCACTTAGGCATATACAGCAATATCCATTAATATTGTACAACGGTGAAAAAAATGAGAAGTCAGGTTTTTGAGATATTTGATTCATGACATCCATATAATCTGGAACTCCCAATAAATATATTTTTTTATTGAGAGATTCTGTTATAAACTCTAATGAAACTATTATAGGTGAAGGAAATCCAAACAGAAAAAAGGGAGCAAAATATTCATCCTAGGGTTCCCCTTTGGGCTTCTCTTTCCTCTGACTGATCCATAGCTCAATTCCCTAAAGCAAAAATTCAGACCGAGCTCCGGTTCCTATCACCTTCTTACTCTTTGAGCAGAATCTAACCTTACTATTATAATCAGGTAACATTTTCTATAACTGCTTTCTAAATAACTATATAACTTCCTAGGTTCTATCAGCTTCTTAGTTGCAGAGAAAAAATAATAATGTTCCATATGTTAGTAAATCTGTCAAAAGGTAAACTTACCTCCTCACCAAAAGCATCTAAGTAAGGAGAAGGCCAGGGGGCTTGACGTGCAGATCTTTGTAGTAGGATTGTTGTTCTCTGTCAGTACAAACACAACTCATTATTAATTCAGTATCCAAGCAAAATAACTACTTAATAAAAAACAAGGAAGAGGAGATGTGTCAAGATATCTCAAAAAGAAGATTCAAAGGGCAAGATGAAAAGCCAAAAAACAAGAGAAACAGACAAGTAATTCAAAACTCCATCAAGTTCGAGAATGAACATGATACCCGAATCAACAGAAACACTCCAGTACCAGCTCCACAGGTTACTGCATGAGTTTGGCATCCACTTTCCCTTGAGATGTAAAAAGAAATCCTTTCAAATTCACATAAATAAGCAAATGCACGAGAAAAATAAAACAACCAAGGTCAAGTGAAAATTTATGATTCAGAATAAGAACAAAAAAACTAAGAAATATATGAATACAACTACAAATGCTATGGACCAGTTAATTCTCCTAATTTGCCGTTATCATTGTTATGTGACATGTATATATCACAAGACTACATGAAATGAAAGTTAGGTCAAGCAGTTGACTAGGTTCTCCAAAAAATTACTTTTATAATTCTTTCAAACCAGTCATTAGCAGAGACTAGATATACTACTAAAGCAGAGAGACGCCGTCCTCTTCATTGGGACGCCAAGAAAAAGAATCATCCTAACAAAACCAAATTAAAAATGCCATCAAATTCCTAAACCTCTGAACACTATTTCACCATGAACACCTAACTTTTCCTTCCATAAGTAGTCAGCAACTCCCAAAATAGAAAAAAAAAGGTAAAACCTTCATTGATTAATAGAACTCACTCCTAAGATGATCAAATATAATTTTTTATTTTGTGGCTTGTCATCAATTTAATGACACAGACCATGGTCTCCTAACTCAAAATCTTTAGCACATTTGTAAACGTAGTTGAGAGCATAGCATAAAAAACTACAAGATAACATAAAAGAAAAAGAAAAGAAAACTTCCAGTCTGAGATGAAATGGCGACGTGAACGAATCTGCAAAGGTGGAAAAATAGAAAATACACTTTTATAGGTAGAAAGTTATGTTAGAGGCTCGAGTTAATGACATTCTGGCCGCCAATAAGTTTGAGAAAGTAGTTCAGTTGAATCTGAACCCATATAGAAAATTAAAATCTAGTTTGTCATTACTGAATTAAAAACTAAGAATCTGAGACGAAACATTAAATGCTCAAAATGCATTTCCTGGCATAAAGAGTATAATAAATGAAGAAACTGGAAAAGAAATGAACCTGCAGCATGATTTCCAACTTGGAGAGCACAATCTTCCACATAGTAGGCACAAAGCAGGGTCTTCAAGAACAGATTTGCATGCAAGGCACCGCTGTTTGATACACCTGCTCGTATAGATGTTGTAAGAGTAAGAAGAATAGTAATATGGTACCTTAAATAACACAACATAATAATTAAAAGTACCTCTGCAAAAGATCCTGATAAACATTGGGCAATCTCATTAACTCAAATGGAACAGCAGGTGTTAAATACAGATTTTGTCGAATTCTGCGAGATTCAAATTCCTTGCAAAAATGACGACACCAACTAGAGACTGTAGTTCTTGAAAGTTCATCCTTGAGAACCACATCAAGAGAGGGAATTTTGAACATGTTCTCGAGTTCATGAATTTTAGTGACCTCAAACATCTCAATATTGGCATCGCCCATTGTGTCCTCTGGTACACTCCATGATCTATCCAATATATTTTCGTCATCACAAAATGGTGCTGGAATAAAAGAATGGAGTATCTTCCACAACAATGCACATCTTCGCAAATATGGAAAAGTAAACTTCCGAATAGCATCTTTAATATCAACATTGGGATCAAAATAATTTGACACAATGTACTGTGGGGCACTAGCAGACTCATTCATAACTTTATATATGTCAGTAATAAGACAATCTGAAAGATCTGAATCCCTCGATGATTTATGCTTAGATTTCTCATGATACAAAATTATAGCCTGCATCCAAAAGAAATTGTTTAAGAAATAGACACTCCGCAAGAGAACACATTTAATTAAGTAGGAAGCAATGTAACCAACCTGGGTTATAGATACTGTATAGAAAACATGAACTAGGGACAACAAGGATTCTTCACAAGACAAAAATGGGTGTGGTAGACAAAAGAGAACCCACATCAATGTTGAGAAAGGGTCATGGGCAAGTACAGGATCTGAAGCTTGCCTCCAAAAGCTGTCAGTTTTTGACAAATCCATTTCAATATGCTTCAAGATACTTAACATGTCACCTGTGGATATATAGTAGATATGAAATGATAATATTAGTAACAGATAAATACAGTTATTTGTAGGCATGTAAGAATGGAATGGAACAAGAGTGGACCATTTTCTTTTTAATAAAAAAGGAACCAAGGAGAGCAAAACAAAACAACTCCATTTAATTTTGTCAGCAGGTCAAGAACTCCTTACTATAGAATCAGAAGAATATATTCAAGCAAATTTCTAGCATGTATTACATATAATGTGCACAAATAGATGGATCATAACTATTATTAGCATTAAGTAATTAAATTAGTAGTTTAGATGCAAAAGAAGCCCCCGATTTTAGTAGATCCAATACCTATTACCAATTTAAGTTTATACAAATAAAATTCTATAAATTCATGTAATAAGTAATTAAGCTGAGAGCCTTTTAAATTTTAGACACTAGTGGAGAACTTTGAAGCCTAACAAATTCCCAATTAGAAAAAATTGTCTTAACCAACAACTAAATTTATAAAAAAGTAATCATGTTAAATGTGACAACAGCAAAACATTAAGTCGTATTCTACCAGTTCCACTTTGAAAAGCTATTTTTCACATTGAAAAGTAGTATAAAATGAAATATACTAATAGTATATCATTTTGTGCTTGAAGCAAACAAACTAGAACTAAGAACAAGAATTATACCTATCCCAGAGTTGTCATTATTTGCATAGCTCGGAGAAACCCCGGCACAAATTGATTCTGCAAAGAGTTGAACACCTCTGAATCTTTGTAGAACATGAAGAGAATTCTTACTTCGTGTCTTTTGAACAAGTTTCAACATCAGGGATATTATAAAGCCGCTTGAAGATTTGAGTTCTTCATACAAGGCACTAAGAGCATAGTTCGGAGTAAAAGAAGTCTTTCCACACCGTGCAGCAATTTCCATAGATGTCAAAGAGTACTTAAGAGTGTCCCACATCAACATTGAGTGGTTTATTCTTGCAAATCTTAATAACTTTTCCTCTTTGCATGGGGAATACACTTTTGAGAGCACCCGCAGGAAGTTTTCAAGATTTGTTCTAGTTCTGTCAGTGTTATGCAAAGGAACAGAATTTAGGAATTTATGTTTGCCAACTGCGTTGGCAGCAGATTGCAGAAGCTTTAAGCCAGAGTGCAGTCGAAGTGAATAAGTCAATTCACTTGATTCGGCCAAGGGGGGAGCAGTATTTATTGAACCAGTACCCAAGATGATAGACTGCTTCAAAGGCCTCCTTAATTCTCCAGGTAAAGTTGGCAAGACACAATTTGCAAGTCTGCGGCACATAGGGCAGAGAAACTCTCCCTTGAAAAAAAAAAGAACGAACATTTCAAAAGGTAGAGAGTGAAAAGATTGTAGAGGCGTCATAACAAAATGAAAATAGGTATTTGAAAAGACTTAAACCTGATCTGGGTCAACAATATGTCCTCCTTCAAAAACGATTCTTCTGACAGATCTGTCCGGTCACAATAATATAATAATTACTCCATAGCAAAACAAGAAAAAATGACTATTCATTACTTTGTAACCATTTATGTACAGCCTACATGTGTGCATACATCTGATTGAAGAACTCAATCATCTGTATGAATAATGACTGAACTTAAATTCTCAAACTCCTTTGGTAGTTTGGTACATAAAATTTATGGTGAACGGAGGCTCTCTTCATTCCAAGGCCCCAGGGCAAGAACTTACAGTGACATACAGAGCATACCACCCAATGAATGATACCATGAAAATTGATCCTCCTTAGAAAAAGAAAATACAAATGAGAGAAAACACAGGTAATAATGTACTACCACCTCGCAGTCCCAATACCTTAACATGACAATAAGGGAAACAACTCTAAGAAACACGAGCTCTACACCAAGTGGATAGATGCTCAATGCATCATCTATGCTATCAACAACATTTCTGCTTGCATCATATGTACCAAAGTATAGCACAAAGAGCACCTTTCTACATAAACTTGGCTTCCAGTGAAACAAGTTATCAAAATATGGTCCAACTGGCATCACACAACACTCCTAAAGCTTGTTAGAACTTCTAATTATATGAATTATAGCAGTTTCAATCCCCAAAGTCCTTTTTTTATTCTATATGGTAACAACCAATGCCACAATCCACATATAAAAGATGTGTCAACTACAAGTAGAACTCGCTTGCCATCAAACTCGGATAAAATAGCAAGTTTGTGGGCAAGTTCAGAAGTTTAGGAAAACAAGCCAAATCTCCAAACATGACCATTAATTTGCTTCTCACAATTTCTTGTTCTGCTTCAACAACCCAACCATGAGACTTAAATTCTCTGCGGTGCAACTTTAAGATTTTTGTGTAGTGATCTGGAGGTCACATGTTGGCCTGTATACCGGAGTTGAAACACAGTTGGCAAGTAAAAAACAACGGACGATACTAAGTCCAAAGGTATACATTTTAAAGGTTGCTTCTCTCTAGGCTTTAGATATCATATTTCTAAAGTGCTCCATCATGTGAGAAACCTTTGGGCTTCTCGTGTGGATTAATGCACAGGCCCATATCCTCTGTTGAAATTAAACTTTTTTTATTGGAAGAATCAAGGAGGAAAAGATCAATTTCAAGAGTCAAGACGAATGGATCATTAAGGATCTGATACTATGTTAGAAATGAATTAAATCTTACTCAACCTTAAAAGCTAGACCGGTGGGGGGTCTCAACTCAAGCCTTAGAATAAGGAGTATCTGGACATATTCTTTAACAGCGTGGGACTTATTAACACATTCTCACGCCCAACGAATAGATATTTATAGCGTGAAATTTAAAGGACTGGACATTTGTGGGTAAGTTCGGAATTGGAGACACATCAATGGTTTTCCATTATATTTTTTATAGTCAAAATGGCACAGCAGAAACCACAAAGTTAAAACTGAAAGAAATTTCAAATGCTATAGATTCAGGTATAGCAATTGGGAAAGGCATTCGAAGATCATAGACACAACAAATAATAAGCTATGCCTAAAAGCCTAAATGAAACATACCTTTCTCTCAACGAAGATAAATATCGATCAAGACAACCTTGATGTACTGCATGTCCACAAGAAGAAAGATGAACACCATCACAATCTGTGGGCCCAAATCCATCATATGCTGGATGCTGTGATGTAGATTCCACAGATGCAGTCTCATTAGAAGTAATTTCAGACATAGAAGAAATTTCTGACATCTCTAGCACAAGATCAGCTGTATATTTTCCAAGCAACACAGATCCATTGTCTGCTATAATATTGGAATTCTCCCCAGCAGTTGAAACTCTGTCATCCATATTCATCAAATTCGAAGATAATGGAAGACGCATTTCATCATTAATGGAGAAGTACATACCCTGTTCTAAAGTCTCAAAAGAATATGGTGCCTTTTTTCTTTCATACGTGTCTGAAAGCTGAAAATTTACCAGTGTTGGATACTTATTCTTGACATATTGTAGAAAAGTAAGAACTTCCCCAGGTTTTCCACAAGAAGCTAATTCTTTTGCAGCAATCTGTACAAACTGATTTAAGTGGGAAGATGAAGTTGTTCCCGAACTAACTGTATTCCAGTTCATTGTCAATGTATCAGTCTCCTTGGTGTTGATAACAGGCGTGTGTTCTTTATCTGATTGGCAAAGTTTGGCCCATGATGTGGGACCCCTGTCAACAGAGCTCACAAGCCTAGATTTCTTATACACCAAAAATACATCAATTAGGCGAGGTGTCAAAACAAGAGTAAATAAAGTTAAAAAAAATGCCATGCAACAGACTACAACCTATGCTTGATAGAGCCTATAGCAGGTATGACTGCGATATGTACCTGAAGAAGTATCAAAAATGAGATGGGAAGTTCTGAATTGTGGTCATGACAAAGGGAGCAAACAACTTGTTTAGTATCAGATTCTTCAGAATCTTGCTCATTGTCTAAATCACCTTCACGAGAACCATCATCAACAGTGGAATCAATGCTGGCCAAAAATTTACTCTGTTGGGCTCTCATTTTTTCCTGCATCAGAAGTAAGGAAAACATGACCAAAGGGTGAAGAGAGAGAAATTGGCGCAACAGAACAGATCAAAATGTCTAGATGAGAACGTATGCCAAATCATGTTTAGCTCTATTGGAAGGATTGCTTGTAATTGTGTATACAACACAAGTATTCTTATTTATAATGAAGAACAAATACAATAATAAGAATCGAAATCAATACTTACATATGAAAAACATTTGCTAAGAAATTTCCCTATTTGGTGTATTCAAACATTTAATGTATGTATCAAATCATATATTTTAACACTCTCCCTCAAGCTAAAACATATGCATATGGTCTAGTTTGTAAATTATGGCAGTCTCTGTATGGACTGAAGTAATCACCCAAAGCTTAGTTTGGTAAATTTAGTAATACTACGCAAATTTTTGGATTGAAATAAAGTAACATAGATCATTTAGTCTTTTATTGTCATACTTCCCCTGAGAAGTTTGATTATCTAATGGTCTATGTTAATGATCTAGTTTTTATGGGATATGATGCCACTAGGTTTTCTCTACATAAAAAACACTTATTCAACCTTTTCAAACCAAAGACCATGGCCACTTGAATTACTTTCTTGGTATCAAAGTGACTCAATCAAGGGAAGGTGTTCTAATTTCACATAAAAATATGCTCTTGATATTCTGGAGACAAGTTTGGCAAATCACAAGCACATTCATAGTCCTATGAACCTTGTTGAAAGAATTAATGACAAAAGTACGATGTTGAGAAGACAGAAACCAAGAAGGAATATAATGAATTTTGTGTATTGTGTAAACACACGAGTATTCTTATTAATAATGATGGTAAGATATTTCCTTATCAAATAACATCATATCTCCCCATTTAATGTAATCAATTATATCTCTAACACTCCTCACCAAGCTGGAGAATATGTATCATTATGATACAAGCTTGTTACAAATGTAATTAACACAAGACCCCTTGAGAGAATCATGTCACAATTGCTTGTTGGATCTAATAAAGTAAATAATGACAAATGATATCTATAACACTTCCACTCAAGCTGAGCATATGTATCATGTGTCTAGGGTTACAACTAATGTTGGAGGGTATGACTGCTCCAATTGAGCGAAAATTACTTGGACAGGACAACAGATACCATAGAGAAAAAATGGAAAAAGACATGGCAGTTGTTGGAAAGAAAAAAATGCTCAAAGGGCACAACAACCGCCAGATAGCAAAGATTGACATCACACACCATGAAGGCATCAGTGGTGGCAAGAACTCCTTGGAAAAATATGGTGGTGAATAGCACTCAACAGAAAGACGTTTGTGTTGAATAGTAATGCCAACATGAGAACGTTGATAGTAAAAAATACTCGCCTAAAAACTTCTAAGTAAACAGTATTCGGTGGAGTATCGTCAGTGGTAAACATACTCGTCATAAAAACATCAGTGGTAAATACTACTCATTGGAAAAACAATAGCAATGAAAAGTAACGCTGGCTGGAAAAAAAGTCACAACAAAGTCATCAAAGACAACATAATGCCACCATCAAGAACAGTGAGCAGATCTAGAAAGGGATAGAAGATACCATGTAAGGACTAGGGACAAAACTGTTCAGAGAGCACGCACCACTCTAGAACCATGTTGAGAAGAAAGAAACTGAGAAAGAATATAATGAATTTTGTGCGTTGTTTACACACAAGTATTCTTATTTATAATGAAGAGAAACAATAATAAGGAGCAAAATAAATATCTAATAATGGGAAATATTTGGTAACATATTTCCATATCAAATCATATATCAAACAGACCCAGAAGCATATGGTAGACCAAGGTGAAACCTTTTAAGATCCAAAGAGATAAAGGAGGCTGGTTGAAAAACTCATTTATATCACTATTGCAAGACCTAATATTTCTTATGAAGTTGGAATTGTTAGACAATTCATGCAAAACCGTCACATTGACCACTTGAATGTTATGATTTGCACTCTCATATATGTCAAAAGAGCTCTAAGCCAAGGATTGTTGTATGAAGATAGAAAATACTCAAATCTTAAGGTAGTGTAACACAAATTGGGTTGGTTATCCTATTAATAGGAGGTCCACCACATGACATTGTGTATTCATTAGAGGGAATATTATCTCTTTGAAGAGCTGCAAACGTGTTGCTACCCAGTCCACTCAGAAGCTGGATATAGATTTGTGGCTTTGGCCACTTGTGAACTTGTGTCAAACAACTCCTAGATTTGAAACTTTGTGAAGTTAAGCACATGAAGTTGTACTATCATAATCGGGAAGCTCTTCAGATTGCCTCCAATCTAATGTTTCATGAGAGAACCAAATACAGAAAACAATTGTCAATTTGTTAGGGAGGAGTTGTTGTCTAAGAAAATTAGTACTGGATTTATCAGGTCTTATGGCTAGCTTCGGACATTTTTACTAAGTCTTTAAGAGGACCCAGAATTCAATTTATACGTTCCAAGTTTGGTTTACAATTTATATGCTCCAACTTGAGAGAGTGTTAAAATAGTTGTTTATTATTTGTTGTACAACCTTATTAAAGCTGTTTTTTGGCTGTATCTAGCTTAAGGGTTAAGAGTCATAGGTTGTAGCCTTTTTCCTTTGAATGAACATTTTCTCACCTTTTTCATATATGTATAAGACTAAATCAGCTAAGGTAATACTCACTGATTTCTGCATCCTTTAAATTCAAGTATTAAAACAGAATAACACAATAGCCTACCATTATTGCAGCCTGCCTATCTCGAGCTTTTGCCTTGCGTTTCTCACTTTCAGAAGCCAACGATGAGATATTTGAGTCTCCAGTTTTAACACATTCAGAAATATGACAGACCACTTTAGGGGCAAGTGTTTGCAACTTAGTCATGCATCTGTTGTCAATCTCGGCAAATTTCTTCAGTAAGCTTTCAATTAGAGTAAATAGACTACAACCACCTGCTTCTACAAAGTTGTCTACATTCTCCCTGTTGTGCATTTCCATCAATAAAACAAGAAGTGTCAATAAGCTTTGTTCACCAAAAGAAGTCTGAATGGTTTCTCCAGAAAAGGCTATAATAGGAAGCTGTGCGACATCATGGCGTGTATCTTCACTAGATTCCTTTTGCTGAAAACAGATATCTAATGATAATGAAAGTAAATGTAGTGCAGGTAGAAGAACACTATCAGGAGCACGAGATTCAGATGATTTAAAAGTGGAAACAGCATAAAATATTGCAGCCCGGATAATATGTAGAACAACTTTGCAAGTGGCTATTCTAGCTATCCCCTTCAGGGGAGGATGAATTTTGGTCCACTGGGGCAATTGGGTGGTTAGTGCAGAGACACTGCGGAAGCGTAAGTATCTTTCTTCAGCAACCTGTAAATCCTTTGAATTCCAACGTAGATGATACAAATCCAATTCTTTCCAAAATGTCCATCGCAAAGAGTACATACCCTAATATAACAGATAAAAATATCAGTACACTCAGTAAAAGAAAGTGATAATTTTTTTACGAGTTAAGAATACCTGATTAAATCCAGATGGATCCGAATAAACAGCTACTTCATCCAAGACGTCTTGAAGCTGTTCGAACTTGGAGAGATCCCGAGGAAGAGACTTCACCAATTGACTATGTGTGGCATCACCAATGGATAACTTATAAATTAGTTCTCTTTTCAAACTTTCAGCAGTAGTTAGCCCACAAAAGCGTCGTTCCTTTATTATCTGAATAATAAGAGTAAGCATTTCCTGTACTAAAACAGGTTCATATCTGAAAATAACAAAACACTCAGTAAAAAGGCTAAAGAAGTAAATCGTGCAAGAGCATCGCAAAAAAAGGGAAAAAAATGCTCAGAATGAAGCATAAATCAGCAAATGTCCATGTTTCCGAAAGGAAAATAAAATTTGATATTCAGAAACAGGTAAGAAACATAGTCAGGAGAGATGCACACTGTAATTGTTTGACAGTTTCTAACATAGTATAAGTTATAAAGATCAAAATATTTATGAGAAAACATGTGAAAAGTGGTGCCTGATGATAGCAAGGAGGATACAAGTAAAACACCATTATCACTCACACGGGATCTGAAGATTATGATCATTTGATCCTAATCAAACTCAGATAAAAACAAACAGCTTACTAGGGATGGCAACAGGGCAGCACAGGTGCAGATTTGATTATTTCCATCCCCGAAGTAAAATTTCATCTACATTTTCATCCCCATACCCATTGGGTATAAAATTTGTCTCATCTCATCCCCATCCCCATCAAGTAATGAGTATACCTGTACCTGACCCTTCTATTTCAAATATTAATTAAATAAATTCTTTTACAGAAAAATAAAAAACACAGCAAAAGGAAATGTGTTATTATCAAGGATTCAATGTTATAAGGGCACACATTCTAAGGTTTATGTCATTGCACACTTGAAATTAACACTTAAATATTCTCATGTGAAAAAAATAAACAATAAAAAAAGATTAAAAAGGAGTAGGAATAATAAAAAAAAAAACCATTTGATTTAATGAAATTGAGGTTTGTGCTTGCTGAAATACAATACATCATTTGAATGAAACGGCACAAAGAAAAAAAATTGTGTAATTAAGATTGTGATAAGAGGAAAAGTGCCTTAAGGATCTAAGTGAACTTTGTGAATATTGAACAAGTAGAACAATAGTTGAGAGAGAGAATGAAAAAATGTGTGGCAAAAGAGACAAAAAGAGACAAATAAAGGTTTCCAAATGATACAAAACTAAGGATAAGAGAGATAACTAAAGAATAACCTTTTTAGGTTACTTAATAAACTATGGATATTTTAGTAATTCAAAACGGGAACAAATATGAGATCAGGGGTAGGAACAGATATGAGGACAGAGTGGATATGTACATTCGCATCCCCATCCCCATACCAAACTTAAAAAATCGGGTATTACCCATACAAGGTCCATGCAGGAATTCTATGTCAAAATCGGGACGTATTCAGACAATACCTGTGAGAATAGATTTATTTGGCATCTTAGAGCTTATAATATATATCAGGACTCCAATCATCGTTGTTCTCATTCTTCATGATTAAAATTAAATTTCAACACAAGGTCAATTGGGCTAGTGAATTGTCCATACTTCAAACCCTAGAAAGGCTTTGGCATTAAGGGGAGTATTGTAGTTATAATGAGGCTCCAACTAACAACTAAAGCTTTTAAGACGGTTGGCCATTCACTATTTTGAACAATAAAATAAGGAGACAAGCAAATTCTTGAATTGGTTGTGATTGTAAATGGAGCCACTTGATTTTGTTACTCAACTCATTTTTATTTGCAGATGATATACCAAAAAAATTTGACAACATAAAATTCCAAAGAGAGTTAAAAGGGATAACAATGTTTGTAGACAAGGTTCACACTCAGTTGTTGTTGCAAAAGAGTGCAGGAAATGTGTTTGGTATTCCTGCAACAATAAAATCAATAACTAAAATGGCTCTTGGTAAGTGGGAAAATTCACTTAATTTGAATTATTATTTGATAATTAGTGTCAATCCCAATGTATGCGAATTGCATCATAATTGTGTGGTGGAATATGTATGGAGGATGTGCACCATACTTGCAAAAGCTCACCATTAAAGTTACTTAAATTTGGATTTGATGAAAAAATCAATGAGTTCCAAGCTAGGCTGAAGTATATTTTATATCTATGAAAAAAAGGAAAAGTATGTTACGAGTAAACATATACCCTATAATACTCAACCCTTATAGTGTGGTTGGATAGGTAATTTATTTTCAAAGAGAATTTGAAATGTATATGACATTATGTTCTTTGGGTAAGATATTTAAAAGAAATTGAAATTCTAGATTTTCATTATAGTAAATGGATTCCTTAAATTTCAAATTCCACCCAACAAGAATTCGAAATTCTTCATACTCTCAAATTTTCTTTGTATTTTCTCCTTAACTTGATTTTGGTTGGAACATCATTTGTTTCACTACGATTGAGAATTGTTGGGATAACTACTTTTCGGTTCATATTGAATCGTTTTTTATTGATGTTGATCAAGTTATTTTTTGACTTAAATTGCTATAATTATTTTTTGTTGTAGACCACCATTATTCCTTGCTCGATATTAGTTAGGGTTTTCTCAACCAATATTGGAGAGACTATTTTATTTTTATTTTTTTTGCAAATGTGAATAAGATTTTTTCAATTGACATTTGTCATCATTAATTTTTTATCGATGTCTGCAATGATGTTTTTTATTGTCAACATAGATATAATTCTTTCAACCAACATTAATTAAGATTACTTTTTACCAACGTACATTGGGTGAATTTTTTAGTCAACATTGATAAAAGTCAACAAAAAATTCTCAACCATCAACGTTGTAAAAATAATCTTGATCAATGTCAACCTAAATATTTGTAGCCAATTCTACTGAAAACAATCTTTGTTGATGTCCATCGAGAAAAAATTTGCAAATATCAGTTACAAAAATCTTAGACAAACTTTAATTGAACAATAACATCAACCAAGATTGACTAAAAGAGATCACCTATATTTTTTGAATTATTAACAATTATTTTATTTTTTGCATTGAATGGCAATTGAAATACTTTATCCAACAAGAAAACTAAAATTCACTTAATTTGAATTATCTTATGCAAACAAAACATATGAAAAATGAAACAATTTTGAAATGAGATAAACTCAAATTCAATATACTTAAATTTCTTAGTATATGAATCATGTCAACAAGGAAAACTTGTTAGGTTATCATTTCCACAATAAACTAAAAGATGATGTAACTCAATTTTCTGAACCATTTATTTACATATTTGGAAACCTAGCTATGTCACAACTTTTTGCTTTAAATATCTTGTAATCTTTATTAATGAATTCTCCCATTGTAGTTGGGTTTATTTAATGAAAGCCAAATCAGAATTTTTGTCCATTTCATGTCCCATTGCGTATTCATTGGAGGGATTATTGTCTCCTGAAAGAGCAAGAACAAAAATGTTGTTGCCCAACCAAGTATAGAAGCCAAATTGGGCAGTTGTGTGGATTAAACAACTCCAAGAGTTGAAATTTCGTGAAGTTGAATAAATGAAGTGGCATTATGATAATCATAACGCCCTTAATATTGCTTCCAATATTCTGTTCCATGGAAGGACCAAACACAGAGACCGATTGTCATTTCATGATGGAGAAGTTGTTGTCTAAGTAACTCTATATTGGATTTATCAACTCCCTCACTAAGTTTTTTAGAAGATCTAGAATTTAGTTTGCATGTTCCAAGCTTGGTGCAAGCAATTTAAATGCACAAGCTTGAGGGAGAGTGTTAAAATTATGATTGTTATTGTACAATACAATTTTCATAAAGCTACTTTTTGGGTGTATGTGCCTAGTCATACAAATAAAATTATGATTATTAAGGAATTTTGTGTATTAGGAGGTATTATCATCAACCCAGCTAGACTTGGGTCAACCAAATGATCATGCAAAAAGTTTCAAGGTTGCGGAAGCAAAACAGTTCGTTTTCTGATAATAAAGTCCTTTTGATTCATGTTCTTTGTCAATCAGACAACTCGTACCATGTTCTTGTATGACAAAGGAATAAACATTAAAGATTATAGAACAATTTAAAGAACAAGTTAATTGGCTTCTAGAGGATAAATTATAAGGACAATGTTGAATGTAAGAGACAAAATTAAAATTTAAAGGAGATAAGTTTAGATTCATTGGCTACAAGAACAATTTGAAAATCTTATGAGAAGAGATAAATGACAATAAAGAGCTATTACGAGAAATATGATTAATAACACCTGAGTCAAGTATCCATGGACCTTGACCTTCCACAAATCGAGAAATACAAGCTCTTAAAAGCTTGGCACTAGAGAAAATTGACCTAAATGGTTAAATTTTTCAGATTTAAGTCTCAAATACTCTTACTACTCCACATAAAAAAACTTGGACTCTCCTCTTTCAAATTTAGACGTATGGGTTGCCTTGTCTAGAAAACCATGCAAGGAGTAGCAACTCTCTCATGTATGACACATTCCTTTGTAGTATTTGCATTGAGGGTATCCACTCCAACCACCACATCCTTCTCGTTGCTACGACCTCCTCTTTGTCGTGGTGCTACCATTGTTGATGTTTCAATAATTTCAACTCAATTTTCATCTTTTAATAAGGTAGGCACCCAAAGAAGTTTAGTGACTAAGCTATCCGTTGAAGGAATCTGATCACTGGTTAAAATTTTGGTCTCATACATGATCAAAATTTGAGTGTAGACTTCTCATAAATAAGACCGTGTATAACTTACCATGTTTTTTGTACATCTCCTAAAATGAATCAGCCACAAGAAATTGTTTAACTCATCTACTGCAACTCGAGCCTTTGCTACGTAAGATAATATCATGATTGGTTTGTGGAGACTTCTCATACTTAAGACTACCAAGTTTTTTGTTCATATCCCTAAATGATTCAGCGACGATAAATATTAAACTCTTGTACTGCAACTCGGAGCATTTTTTTATGTACTCATCATGATTTGTCTGTGTGAGATAGGCTACTCTAAGTCACATCAAAGAGTCGTTGAATGTCACTAGCAAAAGTATCATGTGCCTTTTTCTCCAAAAAGAAGAGCATGTCTTAAAGGATCTAAGTATTTCTAAGACATCGTATTCAACTAATAGCCATAAAACAACAAATACCTAGAAATCCAATTTATGCCACTAAGTTTATCTTCATTTGGAATAGCACTAACTTCCTTCTCCAAATGATCATGGTAAAGTTGACCAAGGAACCACAACTCCATGAATGTAGACCAAGATAAGTAGTTTTTCCAATTGAGTTTTGTCATGGTAATAGTAGCAGCCAAAAAAAGCAACATAAATAATAGAAGTCATTCAAAAGACAAAGAGCCACAAAGAATTTTAAAGAGAGGGAGAAAACCCTAAGATGTGAGGGGAGTGCCTTGACTAGCTATCTAAGTGCAATGAACTAAAAGGATAAGGTCAGACACATGCGCAAAAGAAAACAAGGCGAAGGACAACAATCTTCTGTGATTCCAACATAGGGAAGGCAGCGCATGGGACACACCCTGGTGAAGAGCTAACACTAATCAACAGATGGCGACACATCATGTCACTTTAGTCACGTGATCACTGAGGTTGGGTTGCGCTTCATAATGTGCACAAAACCCTAGCTTCGCCAAAAAACAATGGCTGACGATGATAGCATACAATTGACAATGGTTGTCCGGCACAAGGCTCTTGATACCGAATTGAATTTGGATTGTGATGAAAAAATAATGATTTCCAAGCTCAGCTAATGTATATTTGTATATATGAAAAAAAAAGGAAGAGTAAATTACAAGGAAAAATAAATATATCCTACCCTTAGACTAGGTACATATACCCAAGAAACATTTATGAAAGTTGACAGTGCAATAACAATCATAATTTTAACAAAGTTCTTAGTTTGACTTGTAGCTCATCTTGGATGTGAGCATAATTGAAACACCTTTGCAAATGCAACTTAATCTATTAATGTGAAAGAGAACAATTTAAATTTGTGCTTATAGTTTCATATAATCATTATAAAACATTGAAAGTTGACACTAAAATTCTTGCTTTTAAAATTACAGAAGATTTACTTGAAGATAGAGAAGCAACCTTGAGTACCAAAAGCTTCATGACTAAGTGTATGTTAATCATAACTAAGCTCTTTGAGAACACTTTGAGTGTCGTGACATGATTGATCCTAGCTTTGATTGTCACCGATGATAGAAATAAATGGATGTTGACAAAATTTGACGGAGATAAGTTGGTTTTTATGATGATGTTTTGACTTGGACAATGTTGCTAAGGCACTAGGGGACTTCTGAAATACACGAGGAGACAAACACAAATAAAGAAGGCAATTAGTGCACCTAAATCTAGGGAAGAAAAATGCAACAGGAGTAGGGAAGAAGAGGATGACAATGAAGACAACACGAATGAAGAGTACAACTCTAATGCTTTAGAGGATGAGGAAAACACAATGATTTGGATCTTCAAGAACTCAAACACTCTTATTAATATAAATATTAAGGTATTGCATTTCTCTATTAGTATTTTTAATGGTTTTAGTTACTCTAGGCTTTATTATTCAAGGGTTAAAGGCATTAAGCACTTTGTTTCCTTGACCTACTACAATGTAATTGTTTAAGAACTATGAGTTCTTATTAATGATGATTAGTGAATGAATTTTGGGTTATTTTTCCTTTATACATACATACATAGTTAATTATTTGATATATAAAAAACATTAGAATAGTGGTTATCCCTCTATTTGCTATCCCACTTTTAGGGTCGGTCACTTTGCTCTACTATCCGGAAATGATAACTATGAGAAGGCTACAAAATTTTCCCAATGGGTTCCTATTTCTATGGCAGGAATGCATTGCAAGGCTTATAGGAGAGTAGATGAATATGAGCCATGGGATCCAGCTTCCACAATTCCAAGCTTGAGGCCACGGTTGAATTTTAGGAGGGGTGTATTATTAGGGTAAAAGGAGAAGTTGGTTAAGATAGATTGAAGATTAATGGGTCAGTTAGTTAGTTAGTTAGTTGAGGTGTTAGTAAGATATAAATAGGTGAAGAGGGATAGAAGAGAGGCAAAGATGTTCATTTTTAAATTAAGCATTGGCTCTTTGTAAATGGAGAAATCCTTTGTTAAAGGAGAAATCGTTTGTGAAAGGGGTATGGTAGGAAGAGAGAGCAACATTTAAAAATGATGGCACTTTAGACGAGTTAAACAAGATAGATGTAATAAAGAAAGGCATCCCATAAAAGAAGTGCGAAACAACGAAGGACTGACTAAAGTTACAGAAGGACCACAACAAAAACGGGTCAATCCAGAAAAACATTATACTGTTTATGAACTTGCATATCATTAACTTCCAATAATACGGCAAATTTAAGCATTTCAAAATAGCAAACATGCATGAAAAGTTTTCTTCGTTGCAAGAGAGTACGTACTCGCTAGATCGTTCAAGATTTAGGCTTAAGTAGTTTGACAGCCCAAAGCGCTCCAGAATTCTACTGACAAAGAGATCTTCTGGAGCAAGTGCAGCACAACACTGAAGAAGAAATAGATCAAGCTCCAGACCTTGTTCAGACCTGTTGATTGACAAAATAACAAAACAATATAGTCTGATGTAATGAACGAGTTTCAATCCTCGTACACTATATAGTAAAACATGATGGACTTACCAGCGTACTGATCGATACAATTCACATGATAGTAAAGCAGCATCTCCATTTTTACGCCACATTCCAGCATGGACTTGGGCACAAAAGACCCTAATCCGCAATGGATGCTCCATTATATTGGCAGAGAAACCAAAGGGATGGCTTCCTCGTAAAGCTTGTTCAAAGAAGTCATTGTAACTAGTTGGCAATGAATTAGAAGAAGCATGACTCACGTCTGAGACTTCTGATTCACAAAAATATTTTTTCATTGCCTTCTGTAACAGCAGGGAAAGCAATCTATGTAACGGAATGTGCACAGATATATCTTGTGAACTAACATCATAGACTATATGTGGCCAATCAGGCAATGATAAAAAACGTGGACCATCTGATTCCGCAAGAAAATCTTCTTCCATGGCATTATCATCAGAAGTGGAACGAATACAGGTATTTTCCGAGTCCATTTCACTATTTTCAGAACACTGCTTACTGTGATCTTCACTTGTACTGGCAAACCTACCAGTTCGAAACTTGGATATTGCTCTCTTAAATGCTGAGAAATTGCTATCACAGGCACTACCACTGTTTGGAGATAATAAATTGGGAGGTACAGCATGGGTATTCTCAACACTCAACCAATCCTCAATAGCCCTTAAACACTCATATATCAACCAAGTGACGGCACGTGGAAGAGGCAGATTTGAAGATGCATCAGCATTTATCTCACAAAGCTTTGGAGAAGTAAAGACACTATTCCTGTTCATAACATTACATGCAGAGCTTTCCTCGGATCTCCTCCCTACCTTTGCATGCCTTACATCATCTCCATCATCTGAATCATTAATTTTAGAGTCCCAAACAGTTTCCTCGTCTATTTCTCCCTTGCTAGCATCAGAAAATGCCCCATCCACCAATACAGAGTGAATATTGGCAATAGAATGCCCTAAAATAAAAGGATAATGGACATTCTCATTTTCTTCTTCTATATGTTGACCTGTTTCTCTCTTTTGAGGGTTCATCCCTTGTACAAAGGACAGAAGTCCCATCCATGTTCTTGAGATATCTTGCTGGTCATTGGTTACATATTTGGGCACTACCACATGGCTCATAACAAACCGAATATCCTCAACAACACGTATTGTTGTCTCAAATATATTTGCCCACTTGGATACCTACAAAAAGATCCTATATTTCTTTAATGAAATGTCATGAAAGAAGACCAGAAACATAATCTTGAGAAGTATACCTACATTCATTAATATAAACTTAACAAACTTCAAAACCAGAACAACTTAAAATTTTATAAAAGGATGAAAACCAGACAGACATTCTTTATCCTGGCACATCTTAGACATCATAACTTCCAAACTGTAACAACTCATTACCTGTAAGCGTCCATCATCAGAACAAGAACGGAAAATACTTTTAAGGCATCCCAACAGCATCGTTAGTAGATTGATTTCCTTCAAAAGACGTGGGGTAAGAGTGGGCACTGTAAGTATCTGCACAGAGAACGTTGATAGTAGTGGGTACTTCTTTAGAGGAACGTCACTGGAGTCTTTTGTGGCCTCATTTATGACACTTGGATAGTAAGTGAGAAAAACCTTAGCAAAATCATACTTAAAACTTTGTTCTCCCAACAATTTCAGGAGTAGCTCGTGGAGTTTCTTTACAGCAGCCTCAGTCAAGAACCTCTCAGCTCTCACCAGCATCTCAATTAAACCATCAGAAGAAAGCATCAATCTAGCAACAAAACTGAGCAAACTCTCACTGTGCTTACAAAATTCTAGAAGCATATCAACCACAGCATAAGTTAGCTCATTTGCTGGCTGCTTCCTTTCAGCAACTGATTCACTAGCCAATTTCAGCTGAACTCTCCAACAATTGAAAAGAGAACCAAGAACAGGTTCAACAGAGTTTGCGAATTCCTTCGGAAGCGGTTGTATCTGTTCAGCACCCTTATGCATTGAGCAGAACCCCTCACGCTTCCACGCAGTCACATCCCCACAATCACAGCAACCACCACCCGTGTATATAACACAATAATCATGACCCTTGTGATCCCCATTCTCAAAACAAGGAACACAGATAGCACATGTTGGGTCGTGCTCACAAGTCCTACACCTGTAAGCTATATCATTGAGGCCCCAAACAGCCCCACAAACACCCCTCTGCCCAACAGACATCTCGGCAAGCCTTCTCAGAGCAGCACCTGGGTCACCCTCAAACATCAACCACTGCAACCACATCATGCTCTCATGAAACCTCTTCTTCATGATCACACCCGACGTCCTTTTAGAAGCCATTTTAGATGCCGGAAAGGCATCCGCCACTTCCGCATCAGTAGGCAATATAACAGACACCAGCTCAGGTATCAAAGCCCTCTTATCCTTAACAAAAGCAACCAACCCAGGCGGGTCGAGCTGCTCCTCAGGAACCCCAAACTCTGCAAGCCTCTGCAAACCGAGCCAAACACACAATTTTTATCCATTAACAAAAAAAAAAAAAATATTCAATCCAAAAAAAAAAAAAAAAATATTCAATCCAAAACGACAGAAACAGTTCAAAACAACTAAACCAATCCAAACAATTATTTAGCAAATGCAAGGAGAATCAAGCAGTGACCAAGCCAGAAAGAGTATGAATTTCGATAATAGTTAAAAACACGAGTCGAATCGTCGAAAAGGCGTTACCCGAACGACACGATCGCGAGGTTTGAGCGGTTGGGAATCGGAGGGAGAATCGATTTCCATGTTATCGGCCATGAGGGAGCCCCAAAACCGAAGGAGGCAACTGCGAGGATCGAACCCCGAACCTTCACTCCCCAGGTTTGATTCTTTTCACTTCTATAATTCCGCAACGAAACGAGAAATTGAACGGTGAGAAGAACGCGATGACAACACGCGCCGTTTAAAACCCTAACGGAGTTTCCAGAAAGCCCCAAATTGTGGTGCGGAACCAAATCCCATGAATCATTGTGACGACGACGATGATGCTCAATGCACCAACTTACACTCAAACACTCATTCCTCGTGTCTAATATAACAACTTATCACAAACTAGGGATACCAAAAATAACTACATCATACATAAACTCTAAAAACATTATATTTAGATTCATAGAATTGAAATTCTATTTGAAAATATTAATTTTATTTATATTTATACTTTGTATAAAAGACCGTTTTATAAGTTTAAAGGAAGAAATTTAAGTGAAAAATAAATGTTTTAATATACAAAAGTTTCAAAAGGTTATAATATATGATATAAAGTCAATATACTTGTTTATTTACTTAAAATATTTTATCATTTTAAAATTTGATTGTTTATAAAGTCAATTGATTGTTCAAATACGCTCTAACAATTACGTCTATTATAAGAAAAAAAAAACAGACTCAAACATCCTATTCATTTGAATTAGTTTAAAATCTTCTACATAACATCTCTCTTATATTTGTTTCTTTATTTTGAAATAATCCTAACTCTTTAATCAACTATTTTAAAAATTATTTTTTTCAAAATATGTTAATTGGAAAAGAGTTTTAAAAACACAAATTCACCGTTAATATTAATTAACTTTATTTTACTTATATTTACTTTAACAGAGATACATTTCAATAACTTATAATATATTATTGAATATTATAATCAACTTATTTAAAATATTTCTCTATATTTTGAAAGTTTAAGGAAAATTTAAAATGTCACTAAACAACTCAATGTTTTGAAACTAAATTTGATTCTATAAATGATCTTATAAAAAAATTATAAATTATACGAATTCTTCCTCCACCCCCATACCTTCTTCCTGCACCTGAATAAAAAAATTTAATTCCCAAAATACCCATATTAAAATGATCAAAATGTCCTTGAGTATCATCCGGTTGTCATCTTGTTTTGCAAATGACAACCGGATGACACTCCCATCCGGTTCACATTTTAAAAAAAATTGTAAACCGGATGGAGGGTGTCATCCGGTTGTCATTTTGCAAATGTGAACCGGATGGCATCTCATCTGGTTGTCAAACTCTCAAATCGCAAAACTCGTCATTCGCCGTCAATAGTCCCCCAATTACCAAATTAACTACTTTAATCAACAAAACTGTTAGCACCAGTGGATAACTAATTGTATTTGATGAAGCCAACCATGTGTGAAGAAGTTCAAGACCTATAATCATATGTGGAATGCATGAAGATTCATGAAGATTTGAAGCTTGGTCTAGAACTTAGGAATGTGGTTGAGGCAAGTATGATTCAACTTAGCATGATGTGCATTTGTTAATCATTAATAAGTTCCAACAATTTAAAAAGCTGATTTAAACAAATGTTTTTGAAATAATCACAAAAATCAGATTTTTGTATTTTAAGCAACTGTTTTAACCAATTGAGAAAAACAGTCGACTGTTTGACAATCGACTGAAATTTAAAAGACAGTTGTCTATAAAAAGGTGGCGCACATTTTTGAAACATAACAGTGAGAAAAACAGAAGTTGTGCGAAATCATTTTACA